>JAABUK010000042.1_pt1 | contig 285728 bp, 167 predicted proteins | sample 5559141 | NCBI WGS metagenome assembly JAABUK01 (sample SAMN10711869, study PRJNA513367) | rock metagenome | isolation source: Antarctica rocks | place: Antarctica: Victoria Land, Pudding Butte nord | collected 2016-01-03 | reverse complement strand
TGGCCATGTATGCGCATATCTATGGCAGCAGTAGTGGCCATGTATGCGCATATCTATGGCAGCAGTAGTGGCCATGTATGCGCGTATCTATGGCAGCAGTAGTGGCCATGTATGCGCGTATCTATGGCAGCAGCAATGGCCATGTATGCGCGTATCTATGGCAGCAGCAATGGCCATGTATGCGCATATCTATGGCAGCAGCAATGGCCATGTATGCGCATATCTATGGGCCATGTATGCGCGTATCTATGGCAGCAGTAATGGCCATGTAAACAAATAATCCTGAGCGGCCCTAAGCGGCCCTGAGCGGCCCTGAGAATATTAAGCCGGTATTAAGAATCCTAAATAATCCTGAGCGAGCCTGAGCGGGCCTGAGCGGGCCTGAGAATTCTTACCTAGCTCTAAGCTATTTTAGCGCTCGCGAGCGGGCCTAAGCGCTCCGAGCAAACCAGGATTCTCAGAGTCGCTTGTACTTTTATAGATGGAGTTATTTAATATCCCTAAAATAACGCGAATTATAAATAAACTATATTAAATTCTTCGTCTAGTAAATACGAGGAGATTATTAAAAACCGGATCTTATATATAAAATTCCGTAATATAAATTAATTTAGTATATAGTCGATTTTAAAAATTTAGAAAGGCCGAAAAGAGGAAAGATTATAAACGGTATTAGTTTTTTATTTAAGAAGAGTATCGTTCGAGCCGGTTACTACTATTATTTAACTTTATAAATTAGGAGGTAGTATATTATTAAAGTTATTTTTAATTTTAATTACCTAACTAAAGTCCCCCTAGTATATAATAATATTAATATATATTTATTCGCCGAAGCCTAGATAGCCTTAAACCTCGATTTACTCTTTAAAATTAAATATTAAATATTTACTCTATTAGGTTTTTTTTATTTTAAGCGCGTCTTTATAATTCCGCTAGTATTTAAATATATCCTTTAAATAGCGATATTTATTAATAAACTCTTTAACTCGTAGTAGTATATTATTAATATTCGTATTATAAATTAATATAGGTATTCTTCTAATATCCTAGATAATCTAGTTAACTTTAAGTGGCTTTATATTATATTTAAATAATACGCGCCGGGGCCGTAGCGCGATAATAGTAATAAATAAATAAATTTAATAATGATTATAAAGTAAGAAGGGTATAATAATTCGTATAATTTAAATAACTAGTTATAATAAAGTATAATAAATTTTATAGTAAATTAAGTTAGATCTAGCCTAATATACCGTAAATATCGGGCGATATTTAGATAAGATTATTAAAAGGATAAAACGATAAGTAAAGAGATCTTTAGGTTATTATATACGAGTATATTTAAAGAAATCGTCTTTAGAAGGATAGTTAATACTTAATATTTAAACCTATATATTAACCGCCTATACTATTATAATTTTATATAATATAGTTATTAAACCGTACTAGAAATAGCCTAGAGTACGGTTTATAATATAATTAATATCGTAATTAACGGATTTCTAGGTCTTATATAACGGGTTTAAATAAAAATAAATATTAAGAGGTAATAAAGAAGAGCGTTTATATATATAATATATTAATATTAAACTAGCCTTCTAGCGCCCTAAATCTGGCCTAGATTTTACCTAAATTTAACCTAGATTTAATCTAGGTTTAGGCCAGATCTAGGCTAAAGTCTTTACGTATTATTAGACGAGGATAGTTTCTTATAGATTAAGAGTAAACTATATAAAACTTTTAATATTATTTTCGCGCTCTTAATAACTAAAACTATATTTAATAATAATAAATTATTCTCCGTCCGCGGCCCTAATTATAATAAAGTACCGGAGATAATAATAATTAAAGCGGAAGACCTAATTAATCTTTCGGCTTCTAACGAAGATATTAAAGGGACGAAATATTCGGAGGAGGATACGATTTTACTCGATAATAATTATAACGATTTATTTAACTTTAAAGGACTACTAAAGAACGTTTAGCTAATATTAAATATAATTAACTTATTCTTATTAAACTCTATAGAGGACTCGGTTTATATTCGCTACTTTATTAACGATAGTAGTAGTAAGAAATTAAATAAGGCTACTAAAATAATTAGAACGGTAGTAGTATTAATTATTAAGAATATCCGTATACCCTCTTTAGAATATAATAATTCTTTAGAGTAATATTCGTTATCGCCTAATAAATTAGTCTCGGCGTCGATATCTTTCTCGTCTAATAATTAGGATAAAGCTATTACCGTTAATATATAAAAGGAGGCTATATTTAACGCCGAGGTAAATAACGTAGTTTTACTATTTTAGAAATAAAACGTAGATAAAGTATTAAAAATAATAAAGGCGTTAAATTATTTATTACCTTTAATAAATATTATTAAAGAAACGGGAATAATCCCTAAGACTTTAAAGAAAACTACCGATATATTAATCTTATTAAACTACGTTACTTTAAAGAGAATTAAATTCTTTATTTTAATTTCTCGCCGGTTAATCTTTATAGCCTAATAATACTCCTTTAGGTCGAAGAAGTCCGTATTATTTTTTAAAAAAATATAAACTTCTTCGACCTAAAGAAGCGTTATTAGGTTATAAAAATTAATTAACGAGAAATTAAAATAAAGGATTTACGATTCCTTAATCTTTTTAAATATAGAGTACGCTTTACCCCTAATAATAATAAATATAATATTTATTATATCGTCCGTATTTTAGGTCTCCCCTCTAATACTATTATAATAAAGTTCTTAGAGAAAGTTCGAGGTAATATAATATTTAATACGAAATTATTAAATATTAAAAGTATTATTAATAATATAACTAGGCTCGTTATATTCCTTTATAAATATATAATTATAACTTATAAAGAGTACGCCTAATAGTATCCGATTTCCTTTAACGGTCTCGTAGCCCGAATCAAAACCGTATTAACTCCGATTTAATTTATCCCGATTAATTAACGAAAGGTTATTAACGATAAAACTACGCGTTATTTTAAGGTATATAGTTTTCCTTGTATTATTACGCTAGTAATATTAAATAAAGAACTAGCGGTCTCTTAAATAATTAAATTTAACGCGGTCGAGAGTATAAATATAAATAGTAATAATATCTTAGGTTTACGCTTTTCTTCCGTTTATACTACTAGATAGGCTTCTACGCTATTTAATTATACCCGTCGATATAAGAACTATATCGTTATATTTATATTAAATCCGTATACTCAGCCTTTAGAGACCCTTCTCGATAATAATAATAATTAACTCGCGGTCGTTAATTATCGGTAAAATATTCCGTTTATTTTAAAATAATTAGGAGGGTAAACCCTCTCCTACGCTTCCGTAATTTAAAACGGCGATATAATTTAAAGTTTAAACGGGGGCTACGCTAGCGATAACTCTTAAAGTAACGAGGATAATAATAATTAAAAAGAGGGTATAAATAGGGGCGAGGATAATAATAAATAAAATAAAAATAAAAACGGCGGTAACGATAATAATACTCGCTCGGGTAGTAAAAAATCGTTATTTATATCGCCTATAATCGTAGCTTATAAGAGCCGGACGGCTTTAACCGGTAATAATCTCTAATTATCTACTCCGATACCTATAATATAAATATTAATTATAGATTTTTTCGGTATTAACCGCGGGGGGAAAATAAAAGGGTTAAAAGTAAAGGTATATATTATAGGCTCGTAGAGAGATTTAGTAAAGATATCGTCGATCTTAATATAAATAAAGTTAAGGTATAAAGAGTTTAAAGGGTTTAAGAGTTCTATTAATAATAAAGCCGCCGTTATTACCTATTTACTTTAAGGTATAAATAATATCTTATTATTAATAACTACCTTATTCGAATATTAAAAATATTATATATTAATTATTTAGTAGAGGAGCTCGAAAGATAAGTTTTATATTAATACCGCTTTAAATATTATTCGCCCCGTCGTTATCTTCCCCTTTATCGTCCTCGGAATTAAGGATCTTTAGTATTATTTACTTTTAATTAATAATATAATTTATATATTTATATCTTTAAATCGAGGGTAGTATATTCTTTAACGATTAAAAAAACGGTATTTCTTTCTTCTTTATAAAAGTTATAAGTATATTAAATAATATATTCGTAAATTAATATTCCTTTTCCGTTATTATTCTAAAGGTCTTCGTTAGTAACCCTTTATTTTTAAAATCCTATATCGATCATAAATCCGAAAGAAAATTAAGAAATATATAATTAAATACCGCGTTAAATAATAATAAATATAATTAAAGTATTAAAAGTATAGGCCCTTAATAACGAGTTTAAGGATTAAATAGAATCTAGGTTAAATCTAAAGAGTATTTAAAGAATATTTAGGTTAGATCTAGGCCTAGATCTAGGCTAGATATAATACTCGGTTTTTTATTATTATTCCTAAATATAATAAAGTAGAGGATTAGAATTATAAGCGATAATAACGTACTATAATAAGTATTATTATATAGAAAATAAGTATTATTATATAAAAAAGCGCGTAAAGGGGTAATAGACTTCCTAGCTCCTACTCGAGCCTAAATATCTAATAATTTAGAAATATAGGAAGATTTAATTTAATTAACGGCGGTTTATTCTTATATTTATTTACTTTAACCACTTTTCCTCCCTATATATATAATATTATCTTAAATAATATTTTCTATATTAATAATAAACGCCGCGGTATTATTAATATTCCTAGTACTATTACTCCTTTTAGTATTATTACCTCCGTCGGCGCCTCCTACGCCTTTTATATTCGCTATACCGATAATCTTAAACGCGTCCTCCCTAAAATTTATCTTCGATTTATACTTTACGTTTATATACTTCTCGATTTCGGTATTAATATTTAGTATATAATAGAATACTTCCTCTTTTTACTTTATCCGATATACTCTCTTCGGTATTTATTTATATATCCCGATAGAGTAGAGGGGCTTATATAGAATAACTATAATTATATAAATTAAATTTAAACCCACGCCTATCTAATATATAAATCTAATTAAAATATTAGGTTTATCCTTCTCTAGTAATATATTATTATTATTAATCTTATATATAAATACGTATTTAGTTACGTCTCTCTTCTTATTAGTCCCGAAGAATATTCGTATTTTAAATTTAATCTCCTCTCGGATATATTATAATAAAAGAATATTAATATAAAAGGGTTAATTAGAAAAGAGAAAGTTAAGTTTAATAAATTAAAAGAAATAAGTTTAGGCTTTTTTATATCGGAGATTTTAAAGAAAAGAAGGATTTACCCGTTCTACTATTAAAATTATCTCGGTGAATAAGGATATAATTAATATATTTACCCCTTTATATTTCTTAAAAAAAGAGGCGATAATCTTAAATTTAGGGGATATCTTTTTAAATATTATATAATCCCTACCTAGGATATAGTTTTCTAGTATCCGACTATTATCTCTATTTATATACCGGTTCTCGATCTCTTTATTAATCTACTTTTAATTATACGTAATTAAGAAGACGGAGAGATAGAGTAAATAATTATATAAACGGAGGAGCCGTACTACTATAAATACCTAATTAATATTAATATTAGTCGGGCGGTCGGGACGATTCCGTATAAATATAGTATTATACTAATTATCGTCCTAGTAAGTTTACCGTTTTACGAGCTTCTTTATTATTAAGGCCTTTTAACGGGCGACGAGGGTTATATAATATTCTTTATAATTATAAGGAAAACTAGTCTTAAAGATACTTCGGTAGAGCTCTTTAAACTCGATAAAGTCGTAATTTTTCTAATTACTCTTCTTATACCGCCGTATTAAGAATTTAAGAAGTAAATTCCCGAATATATCTATTATATTATCGAATTCTTATAATCGATTATTTAAACCTTAGTATTTAATAATAATATTAATAAGAATCTTTAGGCCGGCTAGTTTAAAGGGGTAATATTTATATTTAAGATTATTCTAAAAAGTATCGTATATAATATCTATTAAGGCTATAATATCTAGTAGATCGGAGTTAATAATCGTTCCGGATATAATTATAAACTAAAAGCGATATTTAGAGCGAGTCTTTCTTATTATTTAAAGAGGATTTTATAAACCTTTACCTAAATTCTTTACCTTATTATATTTATCTATAATTACGAACCCGTACTAGAAACGGTAAATAATTTCCTCTTTAATTACTTTTTTTCTATTCTTTATAAAGGAGTATTTATATACTTTATTAAAAATTTTATTAGCGGTTAACTATAATTACTATAAAGTAAATATAAATATAAAAGTATTTACTTCGCTCGGGAGATTATATTATACAGCGTTAATAAATTTAATACCTTTTAGTAATTTTACGTCGGAGTTATTCGGGTTATATACCGTCTATAATTCGTTCTTCGTTTATATATTTATTTAGTAACTAAAGTCGGCGCTATAATAAATAATTATAAACCGTATCTTTAAGGCCTCGAAGTCGATTACCGATAATATTTTAGTACTCTAAGTACTAAGATTAACCGGCGGGATAAAGAATAATATAAATTTATTAACTAACTTAATATAAAAAGCTTCCGAGTCTAGTTAATATAAATACTTATAGAACTATTAATTCATAGGATATTTAGAGCCCGTAGGAGCGTTTTCGCGGTAGTATTAAGATTTTATTAATTACTCCTTCTACTCTCGTTAGATCTCTATTTATTTTTAATATAATTAAAAATAAAATACCGCGGAACCTATAATTTTAAAAGTTTATAGGTAAATAAAATTAATTACGAAATTTAAAAGATATATTAAAAGGCTTTACTTTACTTAAATTTATTTCGTCTCCGATAATAATACTAAATTATCCGAAGTCGCCTTTATAGAATAATATAACTATAAATATACAGAGTTACTACTAATAATAGATTAACTTTAGTATTCTAGGAATCGCTATCTTACTATTACTATAAGAATTATTAGGGTAGGCGATTTTCGCGAATATAATAGCGCGTTCCTATATCTTATCGTAAATATATTTATATAAATAATTATTATTAATTTTTTTAAAACTAGGAGGAAGATAATTAATAAATATAATACTACTAGAGAAGATATCGATTAACCGTTATATTATAATTAACTTTACTTTCTCTTCTTTATCCGCGTTATTATTTTTATTATTATTAATAATTAGTTCCGAGGATTCTTTAATTAAGAATTTATCCTTTTAATATAATTACTCGGAGGACTCCTTTAAAGGCTTAAGGTTTTAATAAGACTTTTCGGTTAACGATTTCTTTAAAGTTTATTTCGGCGGTAATAATAATAAATAATCTTTATTATTACTAGGGCTTAAACGCTTCGTTAGGCGCTTTTACTTTTTCATTATTAATAAAAGAATTAAATCCTTATTAAAGGTACTAGGAGAACGGGTATATTTCGAAGCTATAAAGAAAAAAGGTTAGTCTCGAAATAAAGAAAACGAGAATTAATAGGTAAATACGAATATACTTTCGGTATTAGTTTTTATAATAACTCGTCTTTTTCGGGCTCCCTCCGGCGCGATAATAAACTTTTATTTATAATATATTAAATATCTAGAAAAGATTAGAATAGAGGAGGAAAAAGATAAATTTAAAGTCTTAATAAAGGTAAGTTTATCTCTTAAATTAAATTAAATATTAAAGAATAAAGAATATAACTAACTAAAGTTATTATCTATAATAACCTCGATTTTTATCGAGTTTATACCTCTATCTAGGAAATACTAAATAGTACTTTATAAATTATTATTTTTTAAAATACTAGTATAATACCCCTCTATAGTATAATATATAAAATAATTAAAGCTCGGGTCTACTATTAAATCGCGAGATATTAAATAATCCTAGAGTAGTAAAAATCGTAAATAAACTATATTAAATTCTTTAAATAATAAATATAAAGAGATTTTAAAAAACCGGGTCTTATATACGAACTTCCCTAGTATATATTAATTTAATATATAATCGATCTCGAAGTCTTTAAGCGAGCGAAGTAGAAAAGGATTAAAAATAATTCTCGATTCCTATTTAATACGAAGATCACTCGAACTAGCTATTACTACCGCTTAATTTTAGAAATCCGGAGGCGGTATATTACTAGGTTTATATTTAATCTTTAATAATTTATTAGAGCTTCCCTAGTAAATAATAATATTAATATATATTCTTTCGCCGAAATCTATATAACCTTAGATTTAGATTTAATCGTTAAATTTAATTATTAAATATTAACCCTACCGGACTCTCTTATCTTTAAACGCGATTTTAAGGTTCGGTTAATTTTTAAATATATTATTTATAAAATAATATTACTCTACGAGCTCTTTAGTTTACTAAAATACAGTATTAATAATATAATAATAAATCGGCGTATATACGCCTTTTATATACGTAATAATCTAGTTATCTTTAGATAATTTTCCGTTATAATTAAATAATAAAAGGGGTTATTATAATACTATAATAATAATAAATAAATAGATTTAATAATGATTATATAGCTAGAAGGGTATAATAATATATATAATAATTATAATAATTAATTCTAGTAAAGTATAATAAATTAAATAATAAATATACCTAGATCTGGGCCTAGATCTAGCTAAGATATATAAGTTAAGAACTCGGGCGTTAATTTTTACGGGTATAATACCCGAGATTTCGTCTCCTAGTATAAGGCCACGTGAATATTAAATTATCCGAGGTTTACCCGGCCTATTTAAGGCTTTACTTTAAGAAATAATATTTATATATTATTTAATAAAAAAGAAATAAAAGAGTATTAAAAGAGATTAATATTAGATAATATAATATTTATATAATAAGGCCTTTAATCCAGTCGAGTTTCAAGAGATATATATACCTTCGTATTATTAAATCTACGAATATCGTTTTTAATAATTTAAATTCCGTAAAAATTATTTTAAAATAAATATTTCGAATATTAATATCCTATACCGTTTATAATTTTATACTAAAATTAATAATCTATTTAATTACTATCTTTAATATCGGTTATATATATTTCCCTAGCTCTTTCCACCCGTAGAACGAATATTACTTATATTAGAACTATTAAAATTATATATAAATCTATTATAATAAAATCTTTCGGTACCGTCTATTTAAATTAAACGGTCTTATTATAATATATATCGAGTCTATAACCCGAATATTATCGTTAACGTAATTATTTTAACTAAATAGGAGTTAGTATTATAAACCTACGGGGCAAGGGACGTTAATATTTATAAAATATAAATTTTAATATTAATTTCCTACTTAAATAATCTAGGGTTAGGGTTTACCGAGATTTAATCTAGATTTAAATAAACTTTAATAACTTAACCTAAACGCGTCCGAGTTTAAAATAATAACTTTATTTATAGATATATAAAACCGCGTTCTTAATAAATATTCTTTTCTTAAGTTTTCTACTTCTAATACTAGATAACGCGAAGTACGTAATAAAACGATTATAGTACGGCTAATATAGTTTCTTTTAAACGAAGAATTACTCGGGCCTATTACGATACCTAAATATATATAAAGAGCCTTAGTTTAAATATAGGAAACTAGTAAATATCTTTAGCCCTATTAAGGATTAAACGGGCTTTATATTCGCTTAATACGAAATCTCTTAATTCTAGGAGCTACCCGCGCCTAGCGGTAATAAATTAAATACGGATTAATTAATAGAATTCTATATTATTTATTATAATATAAATAAACCGTCTTTTAAATATCTAGGGACTAATAAAGATAATAATAATAATATTATTACCTAGAAGTTTATACGAGTATATTAATAATTTATTTAGGCCCTCGTCTACTTCGATAAATATATTAGAACCGGTTATAGTATTTTCCTCCGCGATTATACCGTCTATCTCTTTTAAAAGCCTTTTATTTATATTTAATTCTCTTTATATAAAATCTTTTACCGACCTTATAGGGCGAGACGCCGGCTTTATTATAATAATATATATAAAACTAGATCGCGCGTAATACTAAAAACGTCGACGAAATATTTTATAGTTAATAGTAGTAAAAGATATATACTACCCGTTCGGTAATAAAGTTAGTTAGACTATTATTTACTTATTTTCCGAATATTATATAATTAAAACGAGTATTAATATATACCTTAAATCTATAGAAATTAAAGTAAATTAGAAAGAGGAGGTGATTTTCCGTAATATAGAATAATATCGGTAACTAGTAGAATATAATATTTAATAGGGTATATATAATAATAGCTAGATAATCGATAATCTCCGCGTACCCAGCGAGATTAATTATTTTAATAATTTATATTTTAAATTATATTACCGTAATATTATTAAAGTTATCCGTTTTTTCCTCGGCTATAAACCGTTTAAAGATAATCTAGTATATATACCTATAAAGATTACGAACGATAATAATAATAAGGTAGTTAATAAAATATATATTAATACCTAATAATAGGAAATATAATTATAGATCCCTATTAGAGGTATTATTATCCCTCTTATACTATCGTCCGACGAGATAGTAATAATTTAATATTATAACGATCTTTCCTTCTAGTTAGTATATATAATTATCGGGAACCTCGATTATACGACGCGTAAAGTTTAAAAGCGACCTAGCCTAGTTCTCCTAAATTTAATCCCTCGTATTAAGAACGGAAAGAAATTCGGTAATTATATATAATTAAATATCTACTATCTCGCGCTAGGGCGTATACTCTAGTATATATATAACCGTTATTATTTATTCAAATAATATATTAAAGTAACTAAAGTAATTAAAGACCTAGTAATATAAGAGATCGATATTATATACGCGGATAATTAACCCCGAAGATACTATCTAATAATTATATCGTTTATAGCCGACTACTTAAAGTAAATTTTAATAATAAAGATAAAATAAAATCGTTAGTATTTAATATATTTAGTCCTATTTAATAAATAAGGGGAGTTAACTAGGACGTAGGAGTCATAGATCTATAAATATATATATCGAAGGATAAAGGTATAAAGAAGAGATCCCGACCTCGCTAAAGATTTAATAATTATTTATAATATTAAAAATTTCGCCTAGTATTATTATCTAGTTAATATCTATATTATCTTTATTATTAATATATTATATTAACTTTTAAAAGGAATTATTATAAGATTAATTAACTAGATTCGGGATTTAATTAAAAACTACGTGGTTCTTATAATTATTAAATAGATAAAGAAAGGGGTAGCTAGGCCGAAGAAATCTTTAAAATAATTAATAATAAAAATTAAATTAGATTACCGTTTTCGTTAGGTACTAGGTTTCGTAGGGTTAAAATTATTTAAAAACTTTAATAAAATAAAATAATAGAGTAGTAACGAATAAAAAGCGATATTATAATAATTAATAACCGTCGTTACCCCTTTATTTATTAAGCGCGTACCGGTTACCCTATATTACGTACGGGCTATATTTAACTTTATTATATTTACCTAATATACGTTTTATAACGGCGATACTTTATAATATATATAGTACGCGCTCTATCGTATTTATAAATTAAAGGTAGTTTTTTATAAATACCGGCCGAGTAATAATTCGAACCTAAACTTAAAAGACCTTATTAATCGGTATTTTAATATATTAAAACTATACGCGATAACGTATTATATTAAATATATTCGAAGATATAAGAATATCTAGAACTTCGATATTTATTATAAAAAAGTGGCTTATAAGTTTCTCCTTAAAGAACTCTTTTTACGGATAAATAAAACTAATAAATTCGAGACGTAATTACTACGGTATAATATTATATACTATAATATAAGGGTTATATAGGAAGTTATAATAATACTTTCCGCTAAACCTACCGTTATTCTTAATAGTAAAATAGAATAATAGAATACCCGGCCGTATCGAGAGAAATTAGATTTAAATAAGTATATACCTATTCTTAATAAGGATACGCCGCTATATTACGGTATATAGGTACTAGATATTAATTATTATTATTTAATAATTATGGTAGCGAGGGTTTTTTACTTTAATATTAAAGATCTTATCGACGCTATAACGGTATTCGTACGGGAGAGCCGTAAGAAATAGGATAAAAATCCGGGCTTTATTAAAGATTAGCGAAGATAAAAAATAAATCCTAATTAAATAGGAGATATACATATTTTTATATATCGATTATTAATATATTAAGTTCGTAATAGTAAGGAGAGCCGGAATTTAGGGCGGTTTATAAAGAAATTAGTTTATTATACCCCTAACTTTCGTTCTACCGGTAAGCCTCGTAATAATTATATCTAGATTAATAACGAAGCGATTTATTTATAAAGTTAAAGCGAGACTAAATAAAAGGCCCTTTATATAATAATCGGCCGGCTCGAGTTAATTATTAATATTTATAACTACGAGCGATTAAACGATAAAGGTAAATATAAGGTATATATTAACGCGTTAATTACTTTATATCGACTAAAGAATAACGGGAGAGTCGACGATACGTATAAGATATTCGAAGTAAAGTATATTTTAACTAGTAGAACGAAAAGACCCTGAGAACTATACGACTATCGCCTCTTCGAAATATAAAATATTATCCGGAGTACGTATATAATACCTATTAAATAAAAAGAATATTATTATATAAATAATTTTATCGACTAGGATTAATATAATATTATTTATAATCCTAACTTTATAACGAAAGATACTAGGGTAGTAGATTAATTTATAAAGTAAATATAATAACTATATATCTATAAAAAATTACCGTCCGCGATAATATATTTACTATACCGCCTAATAATACGTATACCCCGGGCTTTTACTTAATAATAGTATTATAACCGTATAGCGGCTAATAATAATAACGAGAGTAACGGGTATAATATAGAGATAGATTATAATTAGGGTATAAACTCGATCGATAATAATTAATAAAAAGAGAATTAAAGGGTCTAAACTAAATAGGAGATTTATTAAATAAAAGTTCTTAAGATACTATTCTTATAGAATTAAATAAAAAAAGAAGTAAACTCCTAAATTAACCTTTATTATTTAATACTCCTTCGGTATATATTTCACTAATAAAAATAAGAGTATTTAGTTTATAAATAAAGATATTATAACTTATCTTTTATAGGATCTATCTCGGTCTACCCTTTATTAAACTCGTTTTAATAAATAACTATTATTTTTAATTATATTTATAACGCCCTTATACTCTTATAATTTATAATATTATATAACCCGAATTCGGTATTCGGATTAGTCTTAACCTAGATCTAGGCTAGATCTAGTCTAAATTTAACCTAGATCTAGGCTAGGGTTAATCCGACGCGTATTTATTTATTATTATCGTATATATAGTTCTACCCTCTTTCCTATATATTAAAATAAACTTATTTTATATCTCGACTAGTTAGTATACTCTATATTACCGAATAATATCTAAATTTATATATATACGACGTAGTAATATATTAAATAGTAAAATTAAATTAAATTATACCTCTTATATATTATAATACGGCCTTAACTAGTTAAAGAATTTATAATAATAACTCCTTCGATAAGGCTAAAGGCTGATTTTAATAATAAACTATATTAATACTCCTAAAGTAAATCTCGGCTATAAATAATTTACTTATTCCGATATACGAGTAATAGTATATATTAGGAACGCGTTAATTATAAATCCTTCTAGTATATATTAATTAATATTAATTATTAATAAAGACGAAGAAAATATATACGGAGGTAAAGAGGTCGATACCGAGGTTAATAATAATAATATTAGGCTTCCTACCCCGAAGCGACGGAAAATAAATAATATATCTCGGTTAAACGGATTAGGTAGGGCCACGCTATATATATATATATATATTTTATATAAGAGTTAGTAATATAACTAATCTTTTTATAATCCTTATCGTTTATCGGCCGTTATATATCCTCGTCCTTATCCTACCCTAACTCTTATATATATAGATTAAAAGATACGAGGTCTTCTAGTAACGCGTTATATAAACCTTTAACGAAACGTTATTATAATTACGATATATTATAATTAAGAAACGAGTCGTTACTATTATAGGCGGGCGTAGGACGTCGTATTAAATCGGCGTTATATACTTAAGGCTACGAGGCCGTTCTTTAATATATAAAATAAATAATATTAATAACCCTCGTTATAGGATATAAAGACTCGGGATATAATTTATAGGTAAACTTTAATAAAAAAAACGAAGTTAATACTTTAATCTAGAAGCTCTAACGGAATATTATTAATAAATATAATAAGGCCCTCGGGTTAAAGGATAAAGTAGTAAAAAAAACTCTAAATCTAACGGAGGCCCGAAAAGTATTAATCTACTAGGTTTAAACTAAAGATATATTAATTAAAATTAATTATTTAATTATATCGGTAATTACCGCGCCTTAATAATAATAAGGGTTCGATAGGTCGTAGCGGTATATTATACTTTTTCTATAATAGGACGAAGTATTAAAAAGATAATTACTACTAAAATAAAGAATAGAAGATAGATATATAATTATAATAACGATATAAATCTTAATATTTCCTTATTAAGATTTAATATTAATTATTAATAAACCTAAACTACCTTACCGCTTCCTTAGAGATTTAGTAGTAAAAGTTATAATCTTATTATTCTTTTAATCGGACCTAGGTTAACTAGGAACTTATAATAGTACTAAATATATATTTAGGCCCTTAACGGGAACTATAATAATTATAGTCTACGTTATAATTTATTATATTATTAAAGAATATAAAATAGGGAAGTAGATACGGATTAAATTCGAAGGCGAATATATTAAAAGTAAATTAAACTCGACCTTTTTCTTTATATCTCTTAATATTAATATAAAATAATATAAAGCTATAAACTTAAATAGGGGAGACGTAGGAGGAATAAATATTTATATAATAAGGTATAATAATAAAGGCCCTATCGGGTAGGATTAACTAAGAAATAAAAAAGAAAAAAATACCGGTAGATAATATAAACGATTTCGTTCATAAATAAAAAGATAGAATCGATAATTTAGTCGGTTATAAAGGTTTCCGTACTATATTTAATTATCTCTTAATTATTAATAAAACTACTATAAATTCGCCGGCTCCTCGATAATATAATATATAAAAGGACGAGATAAATACTATAAAAAGAGATAATACGAAAGAAAAAAATACTAGTAGATCTCGGAAAAACGAGTTATCTATTTTTATAAAGGTAAATATTTCTCTTATTCTAATAAAGCTAAACTAGCGGACGAGGTATTAATAAAAACTCTAATTTATTAGATAGTATTTAACGAGGTATAAGAGGAGGTAGAGCCTTTATATAATTTATTATTAATCCTCGAATACTAATATAATTATCTAGGCGGATACTTAAATAACTTTATTTAATAAATCGGTAGAAGACTAGGGTAGTAATATATATAGCGTAGAAAATCTTATAAATCGCGAAATAGTATAATATTATAATATTATACTTATTATAAATATATATTAATACTATATATTAAATAGTAATTACTAGTCTTTATCGCGTAAAAACTTAAAAATATTAAACCTAACGAATAAATTAGTTCCTTTAATATTAATAAGGATCCTACCGAGCCTATACTATATACGTTTAAACTCTCTACTATAGACGAAGGTTTCCGAAAGAGGTTAAAGCTTAAGAAGAAAGAAGAGAAAATAATATAATAAAAAAAACGGGGTTAAGATTATATAGTAAACGATACGCGTATATAAAATATAATACTCGAGACTACGAGGAAAGAGAGGTACGTTATTTTAATATAAACTACCTAGGCTAATAACCTAGACGATAAATAAGAGATAAATTATATATATAATAAACTATTCTTATAACTAAAGATAATAACGGCCTAGATCTAGCCTAGATTTAACCTATATTTAGGCTAGATCTAGGCTAGATCTAGGTATAAATTAATTTACGAGAATAAATAGTAACGGTTTCTTAATGAATAGATTTTAGGATATCTATAACTCCCTTATAATATAACGAGTAGATAAAGTAGAATATATATTAGTTAATTAATATATATATAAAGATCTAAATACGATAACGATATTAAAGGCGCTAACGGTAATAATTATAATAATAATACTATTATTACTTAAAGTATAAATAGTATATTTAAAGTACTATAGAATAATATTAAGGATTATCCATTTATTATTATTTACCCGTTAAGTATTAATTATACTAGAATTAATTATATAAGTATATTTTGGGTGCTAAATATGCTAAAATTAACTATATAACTATATTTTGGTTATATAATATATTTAGAATACGGGACATAAGTAGATACGCATTTCTAGTATTTTATATAATTTCGGTACAAAATGCGCAAAAATCGGGGTTTCCGGACTTGCCGATATTAATCTAAAATATACCTATCTTAGCGACTATTTCGCGAACGATATAGTAGTTAGAATTAATATATTTAGTAGTAGGGTAATTAATGGGGTTAATAGCCATTTTAATAACTACCTAATTATTAGTTATAAATTAAATAATCTTTATATCCTCCTAGATATATCCTATTTTTATTAGTAGGGGTACTAGGAATTTTAACTCTATAATAGTATTTACCTCGCCGATATACTCTACTTCTATAATTAACCGGGCGATAGTTTTCTAGTATTTTATTAACTAGTTAATAGGCTTATTTTATAGGAAATAAATGTATTTTAAAGTAGAACGCCTAGTATCTAGGTAGTCTCTTTAGGACGAATCTATAAATTTAATTTAATAATTCTTTAGTTCCTTCTTTAGGGTTATAGTATAATCCTAATTTAATTATTCTAACTAGGTAACTAATAATCCTTTTAAATATAATATTATGGGTAGAAAGTAGTACTTTTAAATAACGACTATAGATACTAACTATATATGCGATATTAGGGCGAGTTATAGTAATAAGTTATTATAAATATTTAATTAGTTTCCTAAACTCTTTTAAATTTTCTTTACTAGTAATATAATCGTTAGTAGCTACCCTTAGTTGAATTAACGAATTTATAAAAGTCTTCTACCTTCTATAATACTCTATATTAAGTTTAGTTAATATTTTATCAATATAGCTAGCCTAGTTTATATAAATAATACGGTTTTAACGACTTCGTCTAATCTTTATATTAACATAGTGCGAAATCTCGCTTAAATTCTTAATACGGAAACGCGTACTTAGTTATTCTTTTAGTTATTCTATTAATACTATAATCGGGGTAAGAATAAATAAGTCGTTAATATAAAAATTAATCACGGAGTTATTTTTATAAATAAATACTAAATAGTCCTTTTTAACCCGTATAAAACCGATAGTTTTAAAGAATTCCCTAAAAGTTATATACTACTCTCGGGGTATTTATTTAAAGTTATATAAGACTTTTTTAAATAAATAAACTACGTTACCTTTCTAGAAACTATAAGATTACTCTATATAAATTATATTATTAAGTAGGGCCTTTAGGAATACGGTAATAATATTAATATAATGGATTTCTTAGTTAAATTTCGTACTAAATATTAATAGTAATTTCTAGGACTATAATTTCAATACTTTTAAATATATCTCGTTAAAGTTAACGCTTTTTATTTATCGGAATTCTTTTACGATCTAGCGCGCTTTATATCGAGTAATATTACTAGTTAAGTCTATTTTAATAGATAAGACCTAGCGGCCTAGTAGAACCTTTTTATTATTAGATACTAGTACTAAATCCTAAATCTATTAAACTTTATATAAATTAAGTTCTTCTTAGAGTACCGCTAGTTATTATTTTTTATTTAGGTTATTTAGAGTTTTATAAATAATTATAAGAATATTAAGGATTAAATTAATATTTATTTTAATAATATATATAGCGAAACCTCGCTTAATATTCTACGTTTTATTACCGACGCTTTTATTATATATTTTATTCTTAACGGGCCTGACCTTCTTCTAGGGGTTATTTATAGCGGCGTAGTTCTACGACTTTTTACGTATAGGACGTAGAGTTATTTTATCTTTATTAGTAAAGAATTCTTCAGCCTTATAGTCATTATCCGATATTTTATTTTTATTTTCTAATAATTTATCTAAGAAGGTACATCGGTAAGTCTAGAAACCCCGATTTTTACGCATTTTGTACCGAAATTACATAAAATACTAGAAATACGTATCTACTCATATCCCGTATTCTAAATATATTATATAACCAAAATATAGTTATATAGTTAATTTTAGCATATTTAGCACCCAAAATATACTTATATAACTAATTCTAATATAATTAATACTCAACGGGTAAATAATAATAAATGGATAATCTTTAATATTATTCTATAGTACTTTAAATATACTATTTATACTTTAAGTAATAATAGTATTATTATTATAATCATTACCGTTAACGCCTTTAATATCGTTATCGCATTTAAATCTTTATATATATATTAATTAATTAATATATATTCTACTTTATCTACTCGTTATATTATAGAGGAGTTATAGATATCCTAAAATCCGTTTATTAGGAAACTACTACTATTTATTCTTATAAACTAACTTATACCTAGATCTAGCCTAGATCTAGCCTAGATATAAATTAAATCTAAATTAAATCTAGGCCGTTATTATCTTTAGTTATAAGAATAGTTTATTATATATATAATTTATCTCTTATTTATCGTCTAGGTTATTAGCCTAGGTAGTTTATATTAAAATAACGTACCTCTCCTTCCTCGTAGTCTTAAATACTATATTCTATATACGCGTATCGTCCATTATATAATCTTAACCCCGTTCTTTTTATTATATTATTTTCTCTTCCTTTTTTTTAAATTTTAACCTCTTTTAGAAGCCTTCGTATATAATAGAGAATTTAAATATATATAATATAGACTCGGTAGGATTCTTATTAATATTAAAGGAACTAATCTATTCGTTAAGTTTAATATCTTTAAGTTTTTACACGATAAAAACCGGTAATTACTATTTAGTATATAGTATTAGTATATATCTATAATAAATATAATATTATAATATTATATTATTTCGTGATTTATAAGGCTCTCTACGTTATGTATATTATTACCCCGGTTTTCTACCGATCTACTAAACGAAGCCACTTAAATATCCGCCTAGATAATTATATTAATATTCGAGGATTAATAATAAATTATATAAAGACTCTACCTCCTCTTATACCTCGTTAAATATTATCTAATAAATTAGAGTTCTTATTAATACCTCGCCCGCTAGTTTAGTTTTATTAAAATAGGAGAAATACTTACCCTTATAAAGATAAATAACTTATTTTTCCGAGATCTACTAGTACTCCTTTCTTTCGTACTATCTCTTTTTATAATATTTATCTCGTCCTCCTATATATTATATTATCGAGGAGCCGACGAATTTATAGTAGTCTTATTAATAATAGGAGATAATTAAATATAGTACGGAAACCTTTATAATCGATTAAATTATCGATTCTATCTTTTTATCTATAGACGAAATCGTTTATATTATCTACTAATATCTCTTCCCTTCTTATTTCTTAATTAATCCTACCCGATAGAGCCTCTACTATTATACCTTATTATATAAATATCTATTCCTTTTACGTCTCCCCTATTTAAGTCTATAGCTCTATATTATTTTATATTAATATTAAAAGATATAAAGAAAAGGGTCGAGTCTAATTTACTTTTAATATATTCGCCTTCGAATTTAATCCGTATTTACTTCCTTATTTTATATTCTTTAATAATATAATAAATTATAACGTAGACTATAATTATTATAGTTCCCGTTAAGGGCCTAAATATATACTTAATATTATTACGAGTTCCTAGTTAACCTAGATCCGATTAAAAAAATAATAAGATTATAATTTTTACTACTAGATCTCTAAAGAAACAGTAAAATAATTTAGGCTTATTAATAATTAATATTAAATCTTAATAAGGAAATATTAAAACTTATATCGTTATTATAATTATATATCTATCTTCTATTCTTTATTTTAATAGTAATTATCTCTTTAATACTTCGTCCTACTATAAAAAAGATATAATATATTACTACGACCTATTAAATCTTTATTATTATTAAGGCGCGGTAATTACCGATATAATCGAGTAATTAATTTCGATTAATATATCTTTAGTTTAAACTTGGTAGATTAATACCTCTCGGGCCTCCGTCGGATTTAAAATTTTTTTTACTACCCTATTCTTTAGCCCGAAGGCCTTATTATATTTATTAATAATATTCCGTTAAAGCTTTTAGATTAAAGCGCTAACTTCGTTTTTTTTATTAAAGTTTATTTATAAATTATATCCCGAGTCTTTATATCTTATAATAAGGGTTATTAATATTATTTATTTTATATACTAAAGAACGACCTCGTAGCTTTAAATATATAACGCCGATTTAATACGACGTCCTACGCCCGCCTATAGTAATAACGACTCGTTTCTTAACTATAACGCGTTATAATTACGGTAGTGTTTCGTTAAAGATTTATATAATATATTACTAAAAGATTTTATATCTCCTAGTTTATATATATAAGAGCTAGGGTAAGATAAAGACGAGGATATATAACGGCCGATAAATGATAAGGATTATAAAAAGGTTAGTTATATTACTAACTCCTATATAAAATATATATATATATATATGGCGTGGCCCTACTTAATTTATTTAACCGAGATATATCGTCCGTTTTCCGTCGCTTCGGGGCAGGAAGCCTAATATTATCGTTATCGGCCTCGGTATTAATTTCCTTACCTCCGTATATACTTTCTTCGTCCTTATTAATAATTAATATTAATTAATATATACTAGAAGGACTTATAATTAACGCGTTCTTAATACGTACTATTACTCGTATATCGGAATAAGTAAATTATTTATAACCGAGATTTACTCTAGGAGTATTAATATAATTTATTATTAAAATTAACCTTTAGCCTTATCGAAAGAGTTATTATTATAAATTCTTTAACTAGTTAAGGCCGTATTACGATATATAGGAGGTATAATTTAATTTAATTTTATTATTTAATATATTACTACGTCGTATATATATAGATTTAGATATTATTCGGTAATATAGAGTATATTAATTAGTCGAGATATAGAATAGGTTTATTTTAATATATAGGAAAGAGGGTAGAATTATATATACGATAATAATAAATAAATATATATCGGATTAGCCCTAGTTTAGATTTAGGCTAGGTTTAGACTAGATCTAGCCTAGATCTAGGTTAAGACTAATCCGAATACCGAATTCGGGTTATATAATACTATAAATTATAAGAGCGTAAGGGCGTTATAAATATAATTAGAAATAACGACCGTTTATTAAAACGAGTTTAATAAAGGGTAGACCGAGATAGATTTTATAAAAGATAGATTATAATATCTCTATTTATAAACTAAATACTCTTATTTCTATTAACGAAATATATACCGAAGGAGCGCTAGATAATAAGAGTTAATTTAGGAGTTTACTTTTTTTCTTATTTAATTCTATAAGAGTAATATCTTAAGAACTTTTATTTAATAAATCTCCTATTTAATTTAAACCCTCTAATTCTCTTTCTATTAATTATTATTAATCGAGTTTATACCTTAATTATAATTCATCTCTATATTATACCCGTTACTCTCGTTATTATTATTAGCCGTTATACGGTTATAATACTACTATTAAGTAAGAGCCTAGGGTATACGTATTATTAGGCGGTATAATAAATATATTATCGCGGACGGTGATTTTTTATGGATATATAGTTATTATATTTACTCTATAAATTAATCTACTACCCTAGTACCTTTCGTTATAAAGTTAGGATTATAAATAGTATTATATTAATTTTAATCGATAAAATTATTTATATAATAATATCCTTCCCGTTTAGTAGATATTATATATATATTTTAAATAATATCCTATATTTCGAAGAGGCGATAGTTATATAGTTCTCGGGGTCTTTTCGTTCTACTAATTAAAATATACTCTACTTCGAATATCTTATACGTATCGTTAACTCTCCCGTTATTCTTTAATCGATATAAAGTAATTAACGTATTAATATATACCCTATATTTACTCTTATCGTTTAGTCGTTTATAGTCGTAAATATTAATAATTAATTTAAGCCGGCCGATTACTATATAAAGGGCCTCCTACTCGGTCTCGCTTTAATTTTATAAGCGAGTCGCTTCGTTATTAATCTAAATATAATTATTACGAGGTTTACCGGTAGAACGAAAGTTAGGGGTATAATAAATTAATCTCTTTATAAACCGCCTTAAATTCCGGCTCTCCTTATTATTACGAACCTAATATATTAATAATTAATATATAAAAATATATATATCTCCCGCCTAATTAGGATCCGTTTTTTATCTCCGTTAATCTTTAATAGAGCCCGGATTTTTATCCTATTTTTTACGACTCTCCCGTACGAATACCGTTATAGCGTCGATAAGATCTTTAGTATTAAAATAAGAAACCCTCGTTATCGTAATTACTAGGTAATAATAATTAATATCTAGTACCTATATACCGTAGTATAACGGCGTATTCTTATTAGGAATAAGTATATACTTATTTAAATCTAATTTCTCTCGATACGGCCGAATATTCTACTATTCTATTTTACTATTAGGAATAATAGTAGGTTTAGCGGAAAGTATTACTATAACTTCCTATATAACCCTTATATTATAGTATATAATATTATACCGTAGTAATTATATTTTAAATTTATTAGTTTTATTTATCCGTAAAAAGGGTTCTTTAAGAAGAAACCTATAAACTATTTCTTTATAATAAGTATCGAAGTTCTAGGTACTCTTATATCTTCGAATATATTTAATATAATACGTTATCGCGTATAGTTTTAGTATATTAAAATACCGATTAATAAGGTCTTTTAAATTTAGGTTCGAATTATTACTCGGCTAGTATTTATAAAAAACTACCTTTAATTTATAAATACGATAGAGCGCGTACTATATATATTATAAAGTATCGCCGTTATAAGACGTATATTAGGTAAATATAATAAAGTTAAATATAACCCGTACGTAATATAGGGTAACCGGTACGCGCTTAATAAATAAAGGGGTAATAACGGTTATTAATTATTATAATATCGTTTTTTATTCGTTATTACTCTATTACTTTATTTTATTAAAGTTTTTAAATAATTTTAACTCTACGAAACCTAATACCTAGCGAAAACGATAATCTAATTTAATTTTTATTATTAATTACTTTAAAGATTTCTTCGGCCTAGCTACCCCTTTCTTTATCTATTTAATAATTATAAGAACTACGTAATCTTTAATTAAATCCCGAATTTAATTAATTAATCTTATAATAATTCCTTTTAAAAGCTAGTATAATATATTAATAATAAAGATAGTATAAATATTAACTAGATAATAACGCTAGGCGAAATTTTTAACGTCGTAAATAATTATTAAATCTTTAGCGAGGTCGGGATCTCTCCTTTATATCTTTATCCTTCGATATATATATTCGTAGGTCCGCGGCTCCTACGTCCTAGTTAACTCCCTTCGTTTATTAGATAAGACTAAATATATTAAATACTAACGATTTTATTTTATCTTTATTATTAAAACTTACTTTAAGTAGTCGGCTATAAGCGATATAATTATTAGATAATATCTTCGGGGTTAATTATCCGCGTATATAATATCGATCCTTTATATTACTAGGTTTTTAATTACTTTAGTTACTTTAGTATATTATTTAAATAAATAATAACGGTTATATATACGCTAGAGTATACGCCCTAGCGCGAGATAATAGATATTTAATTATATATAATTACTAAATTCCTTTTCGTTCTTAATACGAGGGATTAAACCTAGGAGAATTAAATTAAATCGTTTCTAAACCTTACGCGTCGTATAATCGAGGTTCCCGATAATTATATATACTAGCTAGAAGGAAAGGTCGTTATAATATTAAATTATTATTATCTCGTCGGATAATAATATAAGAGGGATAATAATACCTTTAATAAAGATTTATAATTATATTTCCTATTATTAAATATTAGTATATATTTTATTAACTACCCTATTATTACTATCGTTCGTGATCTTTATAAATATATATACTAGATTATCTTTAAACGGTTTATGGCCGAGGAAAAAGCGGATAACTTTAATAATATTATAATAATATAATTTAAAATATAAATTATTAAAATAGTTAATCTCGCTGGGTACGCGGAGATTATCGATTATTTAACTATTATTATATATACTCTACTAAATATTATATTCTACTAGTTACCGATATTATTCTATATTACGGAAAATTACCTCCTCCTTCTAATTTACTTTAATTTCTATAGATTTAAGGTATATATTAATACTCGTTTTAATTATATAATATTCGGAAAATAAATAGGTAATAATCTAACTAACTTTATTACCGAACGGGTAGTATATATCTTTTACTACTATTAACTATAAAGTATTTCGTCGACGTTTTTAGTATTACGCGCGATCTGGTTTTATATATATTATTATAATAAAGCCGGCGTCTCGCCCTATAAAATTAATAAAAGATTCCGTATAAAGGGAATTAGATATAGATAGAAGGCTTTTAGAGGAGATAAACGGTATAATCGTAAAAGAAGGTACTATAACCGGTTCTAATATATTTATCGAAGTAAACGAGGGCCTAGATAAATTATTAATATACTCGTATAAACTCTTAAATAATAATATCTTTATTATTATCTTTATTAATCCCTAGATATTTAAGAGGCGGTCTATTTATATTATAATAAATAGTATAGAATTCTACTAGTTAATCCGTATTTAATTTATTACTACTAGGCGTAGGTAGTTCCTAGAATTAAGAGATTTCGTATTAAACGAATATAAAGCCCGTTTAATCTTTAATAAAGTTAAAGATATTTATTAATTTCCTATATTTAAACTAAGGCTCTTTATATATATTTAGGTATCGTAATAAACCCGAGTAATTCTTCGTTTAAAAAAAGTTATATTAACCGTACTATAATCGTTTTATTACGTATTTCGCGTTATCCGGTATTAGAAGTAGAAAGTTTAAGAAAAGAATATTTATTAAAAATATAGTTTTATATATCTATAAATAAAGTTATTATTTTAAACTCGGACGCGTTTAAATTAAGTTATTAAAGTTTATTTAAATCTAGGTTAGATCTCGGTAAACCCTAACCCTAAACTACCTAAATAGGAAATTAATATTAAAATTTATATTTTATAAATATTAACGTTCTTTACCCCGTAGGTTTATAGTACTAACTCTTATTTAACCAAGATAATTATACTAGCGATAATATTCGGGTTATAAACTCGATATATATTATAATAAAACTATTTAATTTGAATAAACGGTACCGAAAGATTTTATTATAATAAATTTATATATAATTTTAATAGTTCTAATATAAGTAATATTCGTTCTACGAGTAGAAAGGGCTAGGGAAATATATATAACCGATATTAAAAATAATAATTAAATAGATTATTAATTTTAGCGTGAAATTATAAATGATATAAAATATTAATATTCGAAATATTTATTTTAAAATGATTTTCACGGAATTTAAATTATTAAAAACGATATTCGTAGATTTAATAATACAAAGGTATATATATCTTTTAAAACTCGACTAGATTAAAGACCTTATTATATAAATATTATATTATTTAATATTAATCTCTTCTAGTACTCTTTTACTTCTCTTTTATTAAATAATATATAAATATTACTTTTTAAAATAGAGCCTTAAGTAGGCCGGGTAAACCTTAGATAATTTAATATTCGCGTGGTCTTATATTAGGAGACGAAATCTCGGGTATTATACCCGTAAAAACTAACGCCTAAGCTTTTAACTCGTACGTCTTAACTAGATCTAGGCCTAGATCTAAATATATTTATTATTTAATCTATTATACTTTACTAGAATTAGTTATTATAATTATTATATACACTATTACACCCTTCTAGTTATATAATTATTATTAAATTCATTTATTTATTACCGTTATAATATTATAATAACCCCTTCTATTATTTAACTATAACGGAAAACTATCTAAAGATAACTAGATTATTATATATATAAAAGGCGTATATATACCGACTTATTATTATATTATTAATATTATATTTTAATAAGCTAAAGAGCTCGTAGAGTAATATTACTTTATAAATAATATATTTAAGAATTAACTAAACCCTAAAATCGCGTTTAAAGATAAAAAAGTCCGGTAGGGTTAATATTTAATAATTAAATTTAATAATTAAATCTAAATCTAAGGCTATATAGATTTCGGCGAAAGAATATATATCGGTATTATTATTTATTAAGGAAGTTTTAATAAACCGTTAAAGATTAAATATAAACCTAGTAACGTACCGCCTCCGGATTTCTAGAGTTAAACGGTAATAGTAGCTAGTTCGAGTAATCTTCGTATTAAATAAAAACCGAGAATTATTCTTAATCCTTTTTTACTTCGCTCGTTTAAAGGCTTCGAGATTAATTATATATTAAACTAATATACGCTAAAGAAGTTCGTATATAAGACCCGGTTTTTTAAAATCTCTTTATATTTATTATTTAAAGAATTTAATATAATTTATTTACGATTCTTATTATTTTAAAATTATCTAGTATCTCGCGACTTAATAATAAACCTAAGTTTTAATTATTTTATATATTATATTATAAAGGGGTATTATATTAGTATTTTAAAAAATAATAATTTATAAAGTATTATTTAATATTTCCTAAATAAAGGTATAAACTCGATAAAAATCGAGGTTATTATAAAAGATAATTTTAATTAACTATATCCTTTATCCTTTAATATTTAATCTAATTTAAGAGATAAATTTATTTTTATTAAAACCTTAAATTTATCCCTTTCCTCCTCCGTTCTAGCCTTTTCTAGATATTTAATATATTATAAATAGAAACTTATTATCGCGCCGGAGAAAGCCCGAAAAAGACGAGCTACTATAAAAACTAATACCGAAAGTATATTCGTATTTATTTATTAATTCCCGTTTTCTTTATTTCGAGACTAACCTTTCTTCTTTATAACTTCGAAATATACCCGTTTTTTTAATACCTTTAACGAGGATCTAATCCTTTTATTAATAACGAAAAGATAAAAGCGCCTAACGAAACTTTTAGGCCCTAATAATAATAAAAATTATTTATTATTACTACCGCCGAAATAGATTCTAAAGAAATTATTAACCGAAAAACCTTATTAAAACCTTAAGCCTTTAAAGGAGTCCTCCGAGTAATTATATTAAAAGAATAAATTCTTAATTAAAGAATCCTTGGAACTAACTATTAATAATAATAAAAATAATAATACGGATAGAGAAGAGAAGGTAGAGTTAATTATAATATAATAATTAATTAATATCTTCTTTAGTAGTATTATATTTATTAACTACCTTCCTCCTAACTTTAAAAAAATTAATAATAACTATCTATACGAATATATTCACGATAAGATATAAGAATACGTTATTATATTCGCGAAAATCGTCTATTTTAATAATTCTCGCGGTAATAATAAAATAGCGATTCTTAGAATACTAAAGTTAATTTATTACTAGTAGTAACTTTATATATTTATAATTATACTATTCTATAAAGGCGACTTCGGATAATTTAATATTATTATTGGAGACGAAATAAATTTAGGTAAAATAAAGCCTCTTAATATATCTTTTAAACTTCGCGATTAACTTTATTTACCTATAAATCTTTAAAGTTATAGGTTCCGCGGTATTTTATTTTTAATTATATTAAAAATAAATAGAGATTTAACGAGAGTAAAAGGAGTAATTAATAAAATTTTAATACTACCGCGAAAACGCTCCTACGGGCTCTAAATATCCTATAAATTAATAATTCTACGAGTATCTATATTAATTAAACTCGGAAGCTTTTTATATTAGGCTAGTTAATAAGTTTATACTATTCTTTATCCCGCCGGTTAATTTTAGTATTTAAAATATTAAAATATTATCGGTAATCGACTTCGAGGCCTTAAAGGTACGGTTTATAATTATTTATTATAGCGCCGACTTTAATTACTAAATAAATATATAAACGAAGAACGAATTATAGATAGTATATAACCCGAATAACTCCGACGTAAAATTATTAAAAGGTATTAAATTTATTAACGCCGTGTAATATAATCTCTTAAGCGAAGTAAATACTTTTATATTTATATTTATTTTATAGTAGTTATAGTTAACCGCTAGTAAAGTCTTTAATAAAGTATATAAATACTTTTTTATAAAGAATAGAAAAAAAGTAGTTAAAGAGGAAATTATTTATTATTTCTAGTACGGGTTCGCGATTATAGATAAATATAATAAGATAAAGAATCTAGATAAAGGTCTATAAAAATTTTTTTAAATAATAAAGAAGACTCGCCTTAAATATCGCTTCTAGTTTATAACTATATCCGGAATAATTATTAACTCCGATTCACTAGATATTATAGCCTTAATAGATATTATATATAATATTTTTTAGAACGATCTTAAATATAAATATTACCCCTTTAAATTAACCGGCCTAAAGATTCTTACTAATACTATTATTAAATACTAAGGTTTAAATAATCGACTATAAGAATTCGATAATATAATAGATATATTCGGGAACTTATTTCCTAAATTCTTAATACGGTAGTATAAGAAGAGTAATTAGAAAGATTATAATTTTATTAAGTTTAAAAAACTTTATCGAAGTATCCTTAAGACCAGTTTTCCTTATAATTATAAAGAATATTATATAACCCTCGTCGCCCGCTAGAAGGCCTTAATAATAAAGAAGTTTATAAAACGATAAACTTATTAGGACGATAATTAATATAATATTATATTTATACGGAATCGTCCCGACCGCCCGACTAACGTTAACGTTAATTAGGTATTTATAGTAGTACGGCTCCTCCGTTTATATAATTATTTACCCTATCTCTCCGTCTCTTTAACTATATATAATTAAAAGTGGATTAATAAAGAGATCGAGAACCGGTATATAAATAAGAATAATAGTCGGATACTAGAAGATTATATTCTAAATAGGGATTATATAATATTTAAAAAGATATTCTTTAAATTTAAGGTTATCGCCTCCCTTTTTAAGAAATATAAAGAGGTAAATATATTAATTATATCCTTATTCACCGAGATAATTCTAATAATAAAACGGGTAAATCCTTCTCTTCTTTAAAATCTCCGATATAAAAAAGCCTAAACTCGTTTTTTTAATTTATTAAACTTAACCTTCTCTTTTTTAACTAACCCTTTTATATTAATATTCTTTTATTATAATATATCCGAGAGGAGATTAAATCTAAAATACGAATATTCTTCGGGATTAATAAGAAGAGGGACGCGGCTAAATACGTATTTATACGTAAAATTAATAATAATAATATATTATTAGAGAAGGATAAGTCTAATATTTTAATTAGATTTATATATTAGATAAACGTAGGTTTAAATTTAACCCGTATAATTATAATTATTCTATATAAGCCCCTCTACTTTATCGGGATATATAAGTAAATACCGAAGAAAACGTATCGGATAAAGTAGAAGGAGGAAGTATTTTATTATATATTAAATATTAATACCGAAATTAAGAAGTACGTAGACGTAAAGTATAAATCGAAGATAGATTTTAAGGAGGACGCGTTTAAGACTATCGGTATAACGAATATAAAAGGCGTAAAAGGCGCCGACGGAGGTAATAATACTAAAAGGAATAATAGTACTAGGAATATTAATAGTACCGCGGCGTTTATTATTAATATAGAAAATATTATTTAAGATAGTATTATATATATAGGGAGGAAAAGCGGTTAAAGTAAATAAATATAAGAATAAACCGCCGCTAATTAGGTTAAGCCTTCTTATATTTCTAAATTACTAGATATTTAGGCTCGAGTAGGAGCTAAGAAGTTTATTACCTCTCTACGCGCTTTTCTATATAATAATACTTATTTTCTATATAATAATACTTACTATAGTACGTTATTATCGTTTACGATTTTAATCCTCTATTTTATTATATTTAGGAACGATAATAAAAAACCGAGTATTATATCTAATTTAGATCTAGGCCTAGATCTAGTCTAGATATTCTTTAGATACTTTTTAAATTTAACCTAGATTTTATTTAATCCTTAAACTCGTTATTAAGGGCCTACGCTTTTAATACTTTAATTATATCTACCGTTATTTAATATAGTATTTAATTATATATTCCTTAACCTCCTTTCGGATTTATAATCGATATAAAACCCTAGAAGTTAAGGGTTATTAACGAAGACCTTTAGAATAATAACGGAAAAGGAATATTAATTTACGAATATATTATTTAATATACCTATAACTTTTATAAAGAAGAAAGAAATATCGTTTTTTTAATTATTAAAGAATATACTACCCTCGACTTAAAGATATAAATATATAAATTATATTATTAGTTAAAAATAAACGGTACTAGAGATCTTTAATTCCGAGGACGATAAAGGGGAAGATAACGACGGGGCGAATAATACTTAAGGCGGTATTAATATAAGGCTTATCTTTCGAGCTCCTCTACTAAATAATTAATATATAATACTTTTAGTATTCGAATAGGGTAGTTATTAATAGTAAGATATTATTTATACCTTAAAGCGGGTAGATAATAACGGCGATTTTATTATTAATAGAACTTTTAAACTCTTTAAGCTCTTTATACCTTAACTTTATTTATATTAAAACCGATAATACTTTTATTAAACCTCCCTATAAACTTATAATATATACTTTTATTTTTAACCCTTTTACTTTCCCCCCGTAGTTAATACCGAAAAAATTTATAATTAATATTTATATTATAAGTATCGGAGCGGATAACTAGAGATTATTACTAGTTAAAGCCGTCCGGCCCTTATAAACTACGATTATAAGCGATATAAATAACGATTCTCTACTACCCGAGCGAGTATTATTATTATTACCGCCGCCTTTACTTTTATTTTATTTATTATTATCCTCGCCCCTATTTATACCCTCTTTTTAATTATTATTATTTTTATTATCTTAAAAGTTATCGCTAGCGTAGCCCCCGCCTAAACTTTAAATTATATCGCCGCTTTAAATTACGGAAGCGTAGGAGAGGGTTTACCCTTTTAATTATTTTAAAATAAATAGAATATTTTACCGATAATTAATAACCGCGAGTTAATTATTATTATTATCGAGAAGAGTCTCTAGAGGCTAAGTATACGGATTTAATATAAATATAATAATATAGCCCTCGTATCGACGGGTATAATTAAATAACGTAGAAATCTATCTAATAATATAGACGGAAGAAAAGTATAAATTTAAGATATTATTACTATTTATATTTATACTCTCGACCGCGTTAAATTTAATTATTTAAAAGATCGCTAGTTCTTTATTTAATATTACTAGCGTAATAGTATAAGGAAAATTATATACCTTAAAGTAACGCGTAATTCTATCGTTAATAATTTTTCGTTAATTAATCGGGATAGGCTAAATCGGAGTTAATACGATTTCGATTCGGGCTACGAGACCGTTAAAGGAAATCGGATACTATTAAATATATTCTTTATAAACTATAATTATATACTCGTAAAGGAATATAACGAGCCTAGTTATATTACTAGTAATACTTTTAGTATTTAATAATTTCGTATTAAATATTATATTACCTCGAACTTTCTTTAAGAACTTTATTATAATAGTATCGGAGGGGAGACCTAAGATACGGACGGTATAATAAATATTATATTTATTATTATTAAAGGTAAAGCGTACTCTATATCTAAAAAGATTAAAGAATCGTAAATTCTTTATTTTAGTTTCTCGCCGGTTAATTTTTATAACCTAATAATACTCCTTTAGGTCGAAGAAATCCGTATTTCTTTAAAGAGTAATACGGACTTTTTCGATTTAAAGGAGTATTATTAAATTATAAAGATTAACCGGCGAGAAATTAAAGTAAAGGATTTAATTCTCCTTAGAGTAGCGTGGCTTAATAGGATTAATATATTAATAATTTTCTTTAAAGCTTTAAAGATTATTCCCGCTTCTTTAATAATATTTATTAGAGGTAATAAATAATTTAACGTCTTTATTACCTTTAGTACTTTATCTACGTTCTATTTCTAAAGTAATAAAATTATATTATTTACCTCGGCGTTAAATATAGCCTCTTTCTATATATTAATAATAATAACTTCATCCTAATTATTAGACGAGAAAGATATCGACGCCGAGACTAGTTTATTAAACGATAACGAATATTACTCCGAAGAGTTATTATATTCTAAGGAGAGTATACGGATATTCTTAATAACTAATATTATTACCGTTTTAACTATCTTAGTAGCCTTATTTAATTTCTTACTACTATTATTATTAATAAAGTAACGAATATAGGCCGAGTCCTCTATAGAGTTTAATAAGAATAAGTTAATTATATTTAATACTAGTTAAACGTTCTTTAATAGTCCTTTAAAGTTAAATAAATTATTATAATTATTATCGAGTAGAGTTATATCCTCCTTTAAATATTTCGTCTCTTTAATATCTTCGTTAGAAGCCGAAAGGTTAATTAGGTCTTCCGTTTTAATTATTACTATTTCCGGTACTTTATTATAATTAAGGCCGCGGACGGAGGATAATCTACTATTATCGGATATAGTTTTAATTATCGAGAGCGCGAAAATAATATTAAAAGCTTTACGTAATCTATTTTTAATTTATAAGAAACTATCCTCGTTTAATAATATATAAAGGTTTTAACCTAGATCTAGCCTAAATTTAAATTAAATCTAGATTAAATTTAGGTAAAATTTAGGCCAGATTTAAGGCGCTAAAAGATTAGTTTAATATTAATATATTATATATATAAATACTCTTCTTTACTACTTTTTAATACTTATCTTTATTTAAGCCCGTTATATAAGACCTAGAAATCCGTTAATTACGATATTAATTATATTATAAACCGTGCTCTAGGCTATTTCTAGTATAGTTTAATAACTATATTACGTAAAATTATAATAGTATAGGCGGTTAATATATAGGTTTAAATATTAAGTATTAACCGTCCTTCTAAAGACGACTTTTTTAAATATATTTATATATAATAACTTAAAGACCTCTTTATTTATTATTTTATCCTTTTAATAATCTTATCTAAATATCGCCCGATATTTATAGTATATTAGGCTAGATCTAATTTAATTTATTATAAAATTTATTATACTTTACTATAACTAGTTATCTAAATTATACGAATTATTATACCCTCTTTACTCTATAATCATTATTAAACTTATTTATTTATTACTATTATCGCGCTACGGCCCCGGCGCGTATTATTTAAATATAATACGAAGTTATTTAAAATTAACTAGATTATCCGGGATATTAAAAGAATACCCGTATTAATTTATAATATAAATATTAACGATATACTACGAGCTAAAGAGTTTATTAATAAATATCGTTATTTAAGGGATATATTTAAATACTAGCGGAATTATAAAGACGCGCTTAAAATAAAAAGAACCTAATAAGGTAAATATTTAATATTTAATTTTAAAGAGTAAATCGAGGTCTAAGGCTATCTAGACTTCGGCGAATAAATATATATTAATATTATTATATACTAGGGGGACTTTAATTAGGTAATTAAAATTAAAGATAACTTTAATAACGTACTACCTCCTAACCTATAAAGTTAAATAATAGTAGTAACCGGCTCGAACGATACTCTTCTTAAATAAAAAACTAATACTATTTATAATCTTTCCTCTTTTCGGCCTTTCTAAACCTTTAAGATCGACTATATATTAAACTAGTTTATATCACGGAATTTTATATATAAAATCCGGTTTTTAATAATCTCCGCGTATCCACTAGACGAAGAATTTAATATAGTTTATTTACGATTCGCGCTACTCTAGGGATATTAAATAGCTCGTTATTTTATAGTAGACTCGATACTCGATTATCTCTTCTATATAACGGAGGAGGACGCGTATTATATAGATATCTTAAAAGATAAGGATTTATAGAATAATATTTAATATTTCTAAAACCGGGGTATAAATTTAATAAAAAGTAAACTTATTATAAATAATAACTTTAATTAACTATATCTTTTATCCTTTAATATAAATCTAATTTAAAAGATAGATTTACCTTTATTAGAATCTTAAACCTATTTTTTTCCTCCTCCGTTCTTCCCTCTTCTAGGTACTTAATATATTATAAATAAAAACCTACTATCGCGCCCGAAGGAGCTCGAAAAAAAGGAGCCATTATAAAAATTAATACTGAAAGTATATTCGTATTTATTTATTACTTCCCGTTTTTTTTATTTCGAGATTAATCTCTCTTCTTTATAATTTTAAAATATCGCCCTTTTTTTAATACCTTTTATTAATATTTAATCCGTTTATTAATAATAAAAAGGCTAAAGAACCGGACGAAGCTTTTAAACTCTAGTAATAATAAAGACGATTTATTACTATTATCGTAGAAATAACCTCCGAAGAAGTTTTTATCTAAAAAGTCTTATGAATCCCTTAAGCCTTTAAAAGAGTCCTCCGAGTAATTAAATTAAAAGGATGAATTCGTATTTAAAAAATCCTTTAAACTAGTTATTAGTAATAATAAAAATAATAACGGGGTTAGAGAAGAGAAGGTAGAGTTAATTATAATATATGAATAACGGTTAATTAATATCTTCTTTAATAGTATTATATTTATTAATTACCTTCCTAACTTTAAAAAACTTAATAATAACTATTTATACGAATATATTTACGATAATATATAGGAACGCGTTATTATATTCGCGAAAATCGCCTACCCTAATAATTCTCGCGGTAATAGTATAATAACGATTCCTAGAATACTAAAGTTAAGTTATTACTAGGAGTAGCTCTATATATTTATAATTATATTAAATAACGAAGAAGATTTAAGATATTATAATATTCGTCTAGACTATATAAATAAATATAAAAAATATAAAGTTTATAATTTTATTTATTAAGCTCCCTAATTAATTCTAATTATATAAAGATTTATAAAGTTATAAGCGCTACCGTATTTTATCGCTATTTATACCGGAAATAAATAAAGATCTAATATAAATAAAAAGAGTAATTAATAAAGCCTTAATATTACTGTAAAAACGCTCCTACGAACTCTAAATATCCTACGAATCGATAATTCTACGAATATTTATATTTACCGGGCTTAAAGGCTATTTATATTATATTAATTAACGAGCCTAAATTATTTCTTATCCCGCCGCCCGATCTCGGTATTTAGGTTAATAAATTAAAATCGGTAATCGACCTTAAAGGCCTAAAGATATAATTTATAGTTATTAATATAATAATAAAAATACGACTATATTATAAATAAAAGGGCGACGAAGAGTTTAGCGACGGTATATAATAAAAAGGACCTTAAGGTAATATAATTTAAAAGTAAAAAAATATTAACCCTATATAATATAATTCCCCGAGCGTAATAAATATATCGCTATATATAATTATTATACGGTAGATATAATTAGCCTCTAATAAAGTTTTTAACGAAGAATATAAATATCCCTATATAAAATAAGCGAAAAAAGAGACTAAAGAGGAAGTAATCTATTATTTCTAATACGGCTTCGTAATTATAAACGAATATAATAGGGTAAAAAACTTAAATAAAGATTTATATTATTTTCTTTAGAAGATAAAGAAGACTCGCCCTAAATATAACTTCTATTTTATAACTATATTTAAAACGATTATTAATTAAAACCTAAAGGATATTATAGCCCCTCGGACTACTATAAAAGATATTTATTAGAATAATTATTAATTCGGCTATTAACGCTTCGGACCTATTAACCTAGAAAAGTCTACGAGTATTACTACCCAATATATAAGAAAACTAGGGTATAAAAGAGATTTATTAAAATAATAAATATCCTCGTTAATATACTCCTTTATACCTCGATACTATAATATAAAAAGAGTAATTAAATTAGATATATTTTATAATACTTAAGAAGTTTTATTAAAAAGACCTTACGGTCATTTACCTACTAAAACTCTAGCCGTAATTTAGGTCTATTATTATTAATTAAAAAACTATTATACTAGAAAGACTCTAATAACGATAAGACTACCGGAGGAATATTAGGACTATAATACCTCTTTCTTATATTAACGTTCTTAATATTTAATTTTGGTTTATTCTAATATAGTACCTACTATACTACGGGTTCTCCGATTATATAGATTTTTACCTACCCTCGTTATCTCCTCTAAAACTCTTAATAAGAAGTAGATTAATAATACGACCGCGGCCTCTAATATAAATAAAGATAATAATCGGATATAAGAAAATTATATCCTAGGTAGGGATTATATAATATTTAAAAAGATATCCTCTAAACTTAAAACTATCGCCTTTATTTTTAAGAAATATAAAGGGGTAAATATATTAATTATATTTTTATTTATTAAGATAGTTTTAATAGTAGAATAAATAAATCCTTCTCTTCTTTAAAATCTTTAATATAAAAGAGCCTAAACTCGCTTCTTTTAATATATTAAATATAATATTCTCTTTTCTAAATATAGTATTTAATATTAACTTTTCTTTACTATAATATATCCGAAAGGAGTTTAAACCTAAAATACGAATATTCTTCGGGACCGATAAGGCGAGAGTCGTAATTATATATACGTTAATATAAAAGATTAATTATAATCGTAAGCTAGTAGAGAATAGTATATTTAATTTTCTAATTAAATTTACGCGGTAGATAGGCGTAGGCTTAAATCTTATATATATAATTATAATTATTTTATAAACCCCTCTACTCTATCGGGTTATATAAATAAATACCGAAGAAAGCGTATTAAATAACCTAGTTAAAGGAAATATTTTAGTATATATTATATATTAATACCGGAATTAAAAAGTACGTAGAGGGGAAGTAGAAGTCGAAGGCGGATTTTAAAGTAGATATATTTAAGACTATAAATACGGCGAATACGGAGGGTATAAAAGGCGCTAACGGAGGTAATAATCCTAGATATAATAATAATACTTAGAATATTAATAATACTACGGCTAGTAATAATACTAGGGAAAATATAAAGACGATTTAAAAAGATAATATATATATTAAATAAAAGCGCGGTTAGAGTAGTTACGGATATAGTATTTAGTTATTTTAATGAAGCGTTTTTACGTTTTTAAGCCGCTAGATATTTAGGCTTAAATAGGAGCTAGGAAACCTATTACTCCTTTATATAATTTTATATATAATAATATTTACTATAATATATTATTATCGCTTACGATTCTAATCCTCTATTCTATTATATTTAGTACGATAATAAAAAACCGAGTATTATATCTAGCCTAGATCTAGGCCTAGATTTAGTCTAGATATCCTTTAAGTTTAACCTAGATTTTATTTAATCCTTAAACTCGCTACTAAGGGCCTACGCTCTTAATATTTTAATTATATCTACTACTATCTAACGCGGTATTTAACTATATATTCCTTAACCTCCTTTTAAATTTACGATTAATACGGGGCCTTAGGAATTAAAGGCTACTAGTAAAAATCTTTAAAATAATAACGGAAAAAGAATATTAATCTACGAATATATTACCGAGTATATTTATAATATTTATAAGGAAATTAAAGATACTATCTAAATTTAGGCCTAGTTTTAACCTAGATCTAACCTAGATTTAACCTAGATCTAGGGAAGCGCGCTTTTAATACTTCGACTATCCCTACTATTATTTATACGGTAATATATTATTATTTATATAATTTAGATATAACTGAGATAAATTAGATTTAATTATATTTTATTACGTTATATTTCGCTTATTAATAGCCTACGAAATACGTAAAATACGTATTTTATACCGATTAAACAGCGATTTTATAAAACTATTTTTCCGGATTTACCGATATATATTACTCTTCTTTATTCTCGCTTAATTATCTAGGATCGACGATTTTATCGAATACTATATAAGTTAAAACGATTATCTTTTTATTATCCTATAAGCGGAATTTATTAATATCGTTATATTTTATAAAATAGTATTTAATACTTTTATTATCGAGTTTCTTTTTATTAGGATCCTTATTATAGTAGTAAATAATATATTTAAATATACGAAGGTATCCTATAAAGGGCCTAGTACCTATTAACGCTTTATATAAAGTTATAGTACTAAGACTCCTAGTCGGGCTACGGTTACGATAGTATATAACCATCCTAATTACTTTACCCTATAGGGTTTTCGAAAGTTTAGAGTTAAATAGAATATTTCTTATACGTTTAAATAACGTACGAATATATTATTCTAACACTCTATTCTAATTAGGGTTATATATAGTAGTAGGAATTTAATTAACTCTATATTTAACGAATAACGCCTATATCTTTCTATTTATATTTTTATTAGTATTATTACTTTTAAAGTACTAAATAAGCCTCCTAATATTCTTAATATACTCGAAATAAAGGCCTATTATATTAACTATATCTAACTTCTTTATAAGTAGGTAAATAATTAATTCGTTAGTAGTATTATCGAGTAGAATAAGTATATAATACTTACCCTCTAGTATATATATAATTTAACTACCGCCGGCGATATCGGTATATATTAACTCGCCTTAATCGGTAGCTCTTTTTATCTAGTCGGATCGCCTAGGTATACGAATAATAATACGATATTAATACCCTATAATATATAGTTTATATTTTTTAATAGGTAGTTCTAGGGCCTAAAACGATATAACTTTCTAAATATTTATTCCTTCTAATAAATACGCTAGTCTTTTAATATTATTTATATTTAAATAATAAAGCCTCCTATACTATTAAATCTATAATCCGGATTTAATTAAAGGACTAGTAATTATAGGAGGTAGAAGAAGAGGATTCGCCCTAACCTTAAACGTAGTTAGGGATTTTCTTAAATTAAGCGAGTATCTAGTCCCGATACGGGTTCTAGATAAATAAAGCTCCCCCTATTTATTTAGGATATTTATTCTTTTATTAATTACTTAAAATTTATAACTATTCCGCTCTAATATTCCTAGCGATAGGAGATTATATTTTATATCGGGAACGTAATATATATTAACGAGATCTAACTCCTTATAATTACCGTTAATAAACGGGTTAAGAATAATAGTACTAATATTATAAATTCTATACTAGGATCCGTCTTTAATTACTATAAATTCATATCGCTTCTCCTTATATATAACCTTATCGAATAGGGAGAAGTTATATATAATATAGATATCTGCGGCTAAATCTATCTAGAAGGTATCGTCTTTATCGTCTAATATTTTAACCTTATTTATATAACTAGAAATAAGTATTTTCTTAATTTTTTTAGCCTCGGCGGGCTTTTTACCTAAACCGTTAATACGGTTTTTAATTAAAAAGTACTATTTATTTTTATATACCTCCTAGCCTTCCGGCCTTTTATCTTTATAGAGATAATAGTAATTTTCCGTAAAATAATATCTCTTATAGCCCTCGTAACTCTTCCTTTCCTTATACGGCTTACTATTAAATTTATTATTTCGATAATCTCTATTATTTTTACCCTTCCTATAAATAGGATTTATAGAGTCATTCCTAAATCCTAATTTATAGTTAGAAGTATTACGATTTCTACTTTTATTATTTCTATATTTATTTTACTTTTTTAGAGTTAACGCCTTTAAATCCTATCGGCGATTATTATATTCTAGGAGTTTATTAAATATATTATCTAGAGTAAATATTATCTTATCTCTTTTAACTAGACTCTATATATTAACGATATATATATATAATTTAGGGTTAATTCCTACCCTAAAGTATAATACTAGTATTTATTCGGGTAATAAAGTTCCTATATTAACGAGCCTCTTTTAGTATATCTTTATATAGTTTCTATACTCTAATAAGGATTTAAAGTTATCCTAATCTTTACGAGTAATTTAGTATATATATAAATCGACGGTCTACGCGTTAGAATACTCGAAAAACTAGTAAAGAATATTTATCGTCTTAGTACTATTCGTAACGCCGGCGATATAAGTCTTCAGGTTCGGTTCTAGGTTAAATAGAATATAATTATATACCGTCTTATAATTATCCTCCTATTTGTTTAATTCTTTTTAATATTCTTTTTTAGTTACCCTATACTCCTTCTTCTCTTCCGGTATAATAAATATAACTTTATATAATCTTCCCTTATTATCTCGGTATATTAATATTCTAATTAGCGGATCTAGGGCGATAGAATATTAATATCTTTCTTTATCGATAATATACCCCTAGATCTTTTTAGCCTTTAAAACGGTAGTAATATCGATTTTTTATAACTCCTAGTTACTCTTACCCCTTAATTTAAAGATCTTTATATTACCGTTACCTCCTATTATACCTAAAAGTAATATAAATAAAGAGTAGTTAACGTTAGGGATTTTAAAGATTTTACTTTTAAAATAGTAGTATAAAAAGTATAAAATACCGTTATTTCTTTAACGGCTCTCTAGCTCGCCCTAGGAATACACTGAATAAACTATATAATAGGTACGTTATATACCGGGCTTATAACCCGTTAATAACGCTTATAGGGATGGTTCTTCTATATATTAATATAATTTATTAAGGAGTAGTAACTATGGTAGTTACCAGTTATGTATTATCTTAAGGGGCTTGCCCTAGCCCTAAGCCAAGACCTGCTTAGTAAGCCAGGCTGACCGGGAATGGTAGTTGCAATCCAACGGTGAGCTCCGGAGGTATCTCACCTAGCCCCTCCATATGGAACTTGAATAATGCCAGTTGCGGGGATTTTTCATACACTGTAAACGGATCACAGCAATGGGCGCTTGTCAATGGTGATTTGGTCGTTTCGACATTTGAATCAATGTTCGCATCAAACGCGCTCATCTGCCCTGACTGCTGGGGTGGAAATAACAACACCTGCACAAGCTCAGACTGGCGATGTCGGTCCGGCCTCAAGGAGGTATCTCAGCCCAATATAAGCTTTCCTGCTAGATGGGATACTGCAGCCGCTCACTTTGCGCGGCAAGGATCTGAAACAGACTTGATATGCGGAATTATGCAGACCGAGTGCTCGGGGGCACCGGAATGTACTGTATGTAATGGTCCCGGGCCCTGGGCGATAATCAAGTCGTTGGAAACGATGCAGAATTTGATGGAGAATATCTACAATGCTACCATCCAGGCTGGCCTGGCCTGCGATGCTCAGATGATCCTGTTCTCCAAAGTGTTTGCTCCTGTTCCTTCGATTGAAGAAGAGACACTGGTCTCGACATTATACTCCGAAATATTTGGCGGTATACTGGGAGTCATACCAATAGTCGGAGTAATTGGTGGCGTAGCTGCAGGTGTTGCTTCTGCCGTTGGAATGTCGAATGAATTTGCTCATTCCCCCAGTCCCGTCGACACGGCCACCGTTCTTGGCCTGATGGCAAACCAGACCGCATTAACCTACTCCAATTTCGCAGCTGATTTGTTTGCGAACGGAAGTACGTCGCTGACCAGCAAAGATGGCAAGGTTAACAAAACAGTCACTTTACAAGATCAGATGAAAGATGGCGCACTGATGCAGCAACAATAAGATCCAACTGGATATTGTACCGCGTTGATTCCAGTCTATCAACGCATCTTATTCCAGCATCTGGCGTTGTTTACCTGGCATAATTTGAAGCCCCAGAATAAGAATGCTTTAGAGGTCGATGGAGGCCAGCACATGGCTTTTATAACCTTTAACAATGAACCATACGATCAAGTTGACTCCAAGACGCCAGGAACTCTTTTGAACAAATGGAAGGCCCTTGTAAAGGATGACGCTAACATGACGTACGACGGACGTTGCTACTATTTGCTCAACGCATTTGTGATCAGAGAGGTTTACGACAACGGCCAGACAAGCGGAGATACAGGAAACCACATATGTACTACAATGTCTTTTCCAGGGGGCACGAACGAGGCACTGACAGCGAACGCCGAACAGTTCGCCTCGCTCTCACTCGCCGACTTCATCGTACCAGCGGTCCGAGGCTGGCAGGCAAACGGCAACCTGAACGGCTATCCAACCGCAGCCTCGAACGGTGTTCTCCCCACGGATCCGCAAGCCGCAGCAAGCGTCAGCATCCCGATATGCGACTACGCTAACAACGAAAAAGATCCAGGTGCCGGCTGTCCGAAGCTTATGGACAAAGTCAAAGGGACCAGCTGCGACACCTACGTTGGTGCCAACCAACCCGGCACCTACAATCCCGGCGACTGTCGCGTCCACGTAACGCAATACAAGCCCCACTCAGGCGAGAATCCCCTCAACGACTACGAAATGGCCATCACAATCTTCGACAACTCCAACATCGAAATTGGCCAAGCAACAAGACAATCCGCCCACGACCCCCTCGTCATCGCCAACAGCGCCCTTCCTTTCCAACTCATCGTAGCCACCAGCGCCGACAAAGACACCATAACATTCTGGTACGCTGACCAATACTGGGACAGTAAAACCGGCTGCGGCGACATGGGCGGCTACGATGGCGGCTCACGCCAAGGAGACTGCGGCTTCAAATGCCCCTTCCCTGCTTCCGGCGACCCACCGCCAGTGAGCGTAACCATCGCCTACCCCCTCCCCGGTCCCGCAACTACAGCCGTAGCAGGCAGCGTCACGTATAAAAACACATTCATCACCGCCGGGCCGATAGCCACGCCAGCCCCGCCTGCTGCAGACTACGCTAGAGGGAAGTGTACGTTGCACATCGAGCAGTATCAGAAGCATGAAGATGGGCAGAACGAGACTGGAGATTTTCAGATCGATGCCGTGATGTACGACGCGAAAAACAAGGTGTTGCGGGATAGTGGGAAGATACCTGCTCCGGGGGGGCAGCCTGTTGAGGTATACGGATTAGTTGATACGGTGACGCTTACGGCGGGGAAAATCGATGATGATGCGTTCACTATGAATTATCAGGGCGACACTTGGAAGACGAATGATAAGGGAAAGTGTAAAGTCAGTGGATATAGGAAGGGGAAGAGGTATCTTAATTGTCGGCTCATATGCTAGTACATATAGATTTTTGTGATGTATCATGAAATTCATGAAAAATGGTTGTGAGATGCTTTCAATACCATATGTCCCTATTCATAATGAATCACAAATTCCTACCCTTCTCGCAGTAAGCTCAAGCACATCTTGAGAAGATAAAGAAGACACCAGACTAGACTATATTGTATCGAGTATCTTATGATGCAAGGAAGCAGAGATCTTCAACAGCTTATCTTCGGTCCTGCTCTGAGACGACTTCGTCCGAAATCATCGTCTTTGTCAGGCGCCGACGTTCCGGCATAATAGAAGACAATATCCAGTAAGTCCGTGGTCTAAGTATCGTCAGCTTTTTCTTTACCGCGAGTAGTAACTTTCCAATCCCGCTTTTGCCGAACCCATTCTAAGTTATACTGCTGTAACATTCTCTTTCTTAGGCCAGAGCGGTAGTTGCAGGCTCTGCCTATAGCGGCTTTTATATCAGAAGTGGGCGCTCTGTCGGATCGAAGCCGTTTAATTTCACGCTCCAAGTCGAGAAGTTGCAGATCCTGCCGGACTGCAGCCTCCTTCTCGGCCGGCAGGCTACTCGGCAGGCCCTTTTCGACTAATCTGGCAAAGGATGGAAAGAAGTCGACGTAATCATAATCAGCTGGCTCTTTCTAGAACGCGCCTGTATCACACACATCCGAGGTGCTTGCCGTATAATCTCTGCCGAATACACGACGATCCGCCTATATTGAACGCTGGGATCATTAGTCTTCAGTATACCTCTCTAAATAATTCATTTGTCAGAAAAACGGGCTTTGTACGCTTTTAAATCCCTGAGACCACCTACCATTAATCTGCTTGCCCACGTAACGACGTATAGCATAGATAGTGATATCCTTAAAGAATCCTGAAAGGTTCATTACGGATTTGACGGTTTTAGTAAAGTTTGCTTTCGAGAGCGGCTCCTCACTGATACTTCTCTATATAGTAGTATTACGGACTACCGGTAGATACTGTGCATCATTAGTCTATCGAAGGAGAAGCTCGTCTTCGCCTTCAGGGATTTACATCTCCCTAGGATCCGCCGCGGACGTAATACCCTGAATAACTCTGTCTGCAAGAGCTAAAGCGAGTAGGTATTATATACCGTCCTTAAGTAGCTGCCTATGTTGACTGGTAGACGCACCAAACCTTCGTAAACGTCGCCTATCAGTTAATATACGAACGAAGAAATAGAGTAGACAATACACTATATACTCTGGATCACGATTATTCTTGACCCAACGCTGGTCAACCCGATAGATCACTTTCGAGCTACCACCAGGCATTCGCTTGAGCATAAGGTCGATGTCCTATTAGGAAGTAGAGGAGCTCCTCGAGGGTTATACTTAATCTGTGTATATACTCTGGAACGAAGACCTCCTTTGCTCTTTGTCTTCTTGTTTATTAGAAAGGCACCGATCCTAGCCCCAGTCTATAAAAAGAGGTTAATCAACCAGGGAATTTGGGCTTTGTTGCGTGGATGGACAAACACGGCATCATCGGCGGTCCGGAATATAGTAGTAAATTAGATCATCTCCTTCTCACCAAAAAGGTGCTTCCTCTTATACTTTTTCACAACCAGGCCTTCCTCAGTCAAGGTTTTCCTTACCCACTAACCAATAACATTAGTAAGAGCGATATTTTATGGCAGGAAAAGAGAACCTACATCGTACACCGTAGCCCTATCTTCATTATCGATGACTTTACCCGTAATTTGGGTAAAGCCAGCGAAAAACCACTTTGAGAAAGTATTGATTGAGTTAACGGTAGTACGTTTCTTGTCATCGAGCCTGCCTTTGCTGAGAGATATATAGAAGCGAAGGAAATCCTTAATAGTGGCCAGACTACGAGGAGGGCTATCTTCTCTCAGGCACGATGGTTGCGTACTTTGCGAAGTATTGGATGCGATATCGTCATCCTTGTCAACCTTGGGATGAAACGATTCTCCCGCGTCGCGTCTCCTCTTCACCTCGAGTACTTTCAGCCATCTATACAAATTTCATAAGTAGTGACCCCTTAGCAAATATCGAGCTGATGTGCACTGACTGCTCGTAGCGTCTCAGAGCGTCATCCTGGTCATAGAGCGTCTTGTCTACGTATGTTGTAATGTCCCTCACGCTGTCTTCCAGCTTATGGACTCAACTCCTGGCTCGTATCTATTAGCGGTACTTATGTCTAGCAGCTGCTCTGGGCTTTCTACTTTCCGGGGCATACTTGTCGAAATTTGGAAGGACGTTGGGTAGGAATACAAGGAAGAGGGAGAGTTGGCGGCGCGCCGCTCCTCGTATATCCTCAAGGCAAGCCATCTCCTAAGGCTACTGGGGCTAAGCTGAATTGTGGCCCTTTTTGACTGCTCGAAACATGGGGTGGGGTGAGCAGAAAGGGGAGCATAGCATGGCCGATACTCACCCTAAAAGCGGCAGCCGCGGATGAGGGTCTGACTGAGCTCAGGGCACATTTTTGTCTTCTTTTGAGGCCAAGTATAATAGCTCGGAGGTGGTAGTATAAGATTTACAATGCCCTCGAGCATTATTAATGTTTTATGGCCTAACGCCGTCGACTAAGGCTTCATGCCGTTCGAGGAATCCAGTACCGCTCCACACCCAAGCAGTCTGAAATATAAAGGAGATCTAAACCCCAGTGGTTGACCTAATACATCTCCATCCCCTCTCACGAAATCCCAAAGCGATCCCCACCTAAACCACATGCCTCCACCAAAAGACAAGCCTAATCCTCTAGCTACACCAAGTACATAACCCCCACTCCCTTTCAACTCACTCCAGACACTTACGTCTGACATACTTAACAGGCGACGATTTCACCCCCACCCTTCACAGCGATGTATACCCCTTCATCGACTCCAAGAACGCCAACCTCAGCGGCAAAAGCGTCTTCATAGTTGGAGCCTCCAAGAACATCGGCCGCGCCATCGCCGTCTCCTTCGCTCAGGCTGGTGCCTCTAACATAGCCATCGGGGGCATCTCAGACCTCTCGACCACCGAAGCGGCCATCCACGAAGCCGCGAAAACTGCAGGGAAACCTGCGCCCCAGGTGCTGCAAGTCAAAATCGACGTAACGAGCCAGAGCAGTGTCCAAAACGCGGCATCGCAGATAGAGAAAAGCTTTGGGAAACTTGATATCCTAGTTCACAACTCCGGCGCCTTCAACGCCCCCGCCCCCATTGCTGATAGCGACCCCGACGCCTGGTGGAACACCTGGGACGTAAACATTCGCGGCCCCTACCTCGTCACGCGCGCTTTCCTCCCCTTACTCCTAAAAGGCGGCGACAAAACCATCGTCTACATAGCCAGCGTGGCCGCCTTCCTCTGCAGCCCCGGCCTCAGCGCCTACCAGACCTCCAAATTAGCACTCCTCCGCTTCGCTGAGTTTGTGTGCACGGAGTATGGCGAACAAGGCGTGCTGGCATTTTGTGTGCATCCAGGGAATATTCCTGGTACGGATATTTTGGGACCAGATGGGGCACCGGAGTTTTTGAAACATGTATTTACCGAGACGAAAGAGTTGGCGGGGGATACGATTGTGTTCTTGACGGGGGAGAAGAGGGATTGGTTGGCTGGGAGGTATGTTAGTTGTACGTGGGATATGGAGGAGTTGATGGCGAAGAAGGAGGAGATTGTTAAGGGGGATAAATTGAAGGCTAGGCTGGTGTTGTAAGCTAGTGCTGATTGAGACGAAAATGTGTTACGGTTTGATGTTACTATTGTGAGAGGGCATAGCAGTATTTACATTTGAGCAATACCATTGTGGCGACTTGAATGGTAAAAAGTCCTCAAGATAGTAAACATGACGCTCATCTGCTGATGAAAAGGACAATTCTCTATGCACTTCGTTCGGAAACTTCTTCTGGTTATTTCCCATCGCCTCGATAAATGTCTTCGAAGCCAACATTCTTAGGAAATTAAAGCCCTAAGAGCTAACTGAGAATGAAGTGGTTCTTGCGTAAGGTAATATACTCCGGTATATTTGAACATCTTGAGGTATAGTAAAAGCCTTCCATGGCTCCAGGCCTGGTATCAGAATAAGTAGCACTTGAGAACCTGGAATTCGCAGCACGGGACCCCCGTCATAAGAGCAAACACTTTGCCTTTCAGCGCTCAACATAAGTCACTACTACATAATCGTCAGCTCTATGAGGAGCTTGCATGTCAGGGTTTTCTCTGCTGAATTCCGTTCCACTGGAGTCCAAGACTGCCACTTGTTCTGACATCAAGCCTGTCTCCCACCCATATACGGCCGCGAGGCCTTTAAGAGATGCCAACCCTGGGTATTAGGTAACAAGTGCTACTTCTCAAAGAGCACCGGTTTTCCACTGTTTCGTCCTCTGGGTCCACTGTGCAGCATCAATAAACGTCGTGGATTTCCGCTTTTGCCGATTCTTTTCTCTCCGCATCCCCACGGGAGCAGTAAATGTCGTCTAGACAAAGATGCTTGCAGAATATTTGGTAGCATTCTTGGTGCCATGAGACGTGGATGTTCCTTGTGTAACCTACGGAATAATAGGATCCGTCTGTCTTTGGGGGATACATGCAAATATTTTTCAATCCATACAAGGCTATCAACATGTATCGGGGTGGTAGTGGGTAGGTCTTTCCCTTGATAACCTTGGCAACCTGAAGACAAAGTATCAGCGACTTCTGATCATTTGCAGAACAATGCTTCCGAACCTCTTCTCCTAGGTAACCTAAGCCCACCTGGGAAGCAGTTCGAGAGATATACGCCTTGCACTCTCTTTTGCGGAGGTCATTGTCCAGCCCCAATAGCTTAATAAGTAGACTTCCCCCGCTTTTGAAACCGCTGAGCAAAGTTTAGAATAGCTTCTTTTCTACAACTTTGCCGTTAATGCTATCGTCGTAAAACCTGTAGTTAGGGAGGTATCTCGAATACCGCTCGAAGACTTTTTGTCTGGCTGCTAGCGCCAGGTAGCATTTCGTATTTGGATCCATATCAATTCGATTTCGAATATCCCAATCAAGCTAGCGCCATATACTGGATAACGTATGACACAACCTACCCAGGACTTTTTTGGAGCGCCTACTCAAAGGGCTTGTGCACCGGTTCGTCGTTAACGTCTTCGAAATGTTCTAACTCCAGAAGTGAGGGTATTGATAATGTTGGTATTCATTGCACGTGCAAATGAAAACCCATCAGACCTTTTGGCAGTGCAGTTCATGCTTTCTCCCATATAGAAAGCTTCTCTGGGAAACCGAAGATAGTCCGGCCATTATTAATCTGCGACAGAAATGACGAGGTTGATTTGTGAAATGAATCCCGATATGATCACTAAAGTTCAGAGGCTATATTCACTTTCATGTCATGTAATCACACAAGGAGCTCATCAATTCATCTTTCCACTTTCCAACTCACCTCCCTCATCCCATTCATCTTCATCCCAATCAGCATTCCCTCCTACCTTTCTTCCCACCCAGATGCCCACAGCAGTGATCACAACGCCACCCAAGAACCACCGCTCAAACCATCCATCCACCCAAGTAACTCCCTCTTTCCCGCCTAATGCCCCCAGTCCTTCCCCAACTACAGCTCCCGGCATCATTCCTCTGAGCATTAATGCCGCACTGATGACGTATGTACCGCATACTTGTGCGACACCCAGAGCGAGGTTGGCTTGTATGGTCTTCAATAGAGACGGTAGAAATCGAGTGAACAGACGAAATGTCTGCATCACGGAAGTGAAAGAGGCGAAGAGGATCACGCCAGAAAGCAGGAATGAGATCTGGCGCGCCCAGGCTGCTTGGTCTAGCTGCGGATCGTAATGTTTCGCTAAGAGAGCAAGTATATTGTCGACGGGATCAGAGGTGGTGAAGGTCTCGGAAGTGTACTTAGCCGACGACAAAGAGCGGCGGACGAAGGTCAAGGAGGTGGTAGCAATTCGGTAGAGGCAGAAGAGGGAGAAGAGATAGGAGGCGGTAATGAGGACGCGACCAGTGGCTGTGCGCGAGCGATGCTGTTGTTGGAGGCGGCTCTGGAGATTATAGTGCGAGGAGGAGAGGGAAGCAGCCATTGTTTCAAGGCCGGCGATCTCGAGCAGAAGGCTTTGTCGTTCTGTTGAATCGGCATTGCCGCGGATGGAGCCCACAGCTCTTTGCATGAATGACTCTGTCGGAGCATCTGATATCTTGCGCTCGAGTGCGCGAAGACGAGAGCGTTTGGCGTCGAGCATGTCCTTGGTTGCTTCAAGGCCAGCAGCTTTGCGGCCGATGGAAGCTTCCGAGACTGGTGTGGGGCGGGAGAAAAAGTTTTGCCAGGGGGAGCTGACCGAAGCAAAGCCTGATAGGAGAGACATGACTGATATCCCAATGACACCAATGCGTTCGAGAGAGGCCTCACTGAGGCTTTGGGAGCTCTCAATGGTCGGCCCTTGGCCCACCCGATGTAGCAACCATTGTCCGCTCCACCAGAAAGCTAACATCCATGCCGTGAACCCAAGGAATTGCAGCAGCCATGCTAGTCTCAATCTTCCCTTGCCACTGCCAACGAATTCATACCCCGCGGCAGAGATGACGGAATGGATCTCGAGGAAGGGTATTGTGACTATCAGCTGGAAAAGAAGCAGCAGGACTGTGACCTTGAAGGCTAGTCCTCGAGCGGTAGGGTTTATGGTATTAGATATCTCGCATAGTATAAGCTCCACGAGCACTGCAGCCAGTGCAATTGTTGAAGAGAAGGTCAACGCTGACAAGTGTTTGATGGTAGTCCGAGCGTGGCCGCCATTCGGGGAGAATGGTCGAGCGATTGCGCTGGTCTTCAATGACGTGGCTTCGCCCGAGAGGAATGGAAAGAGCTTTTTGAACACCAGAGTCGAGACGAGGAGGAAGGTCGTAATGAATGGCAGAGACGCAAATGCTATCGCCGTCGACGCCGGCATTGTACTCGGCCTACACTCATCGCAGTCATCGCCTGTGGGGAGCATGGGAAGATACGATGAACGAAGAGTTGAAGCTCATCGGCTAGCGGAAACGATATTCATGAAAGTCATTGGTCACGGTGCTTTGCCGAAGTATACCCGATTGATCTAACTTATTTTGGGATCTTTTGGATAAAGAAAAAGTTCGAACTTGCGAAAACGTCAGATGATTCAACAATAAGAGGACTAACGGTAAAGTACTCTACTGTATGATTATAGACAAGATCCCTATTTCAAATCCTTTCACTAAAACCTCAATCATAGCAGTTTTATTCGCAGAGCTAGAGGCTGGTAACAGAACATTATTTATCTTGGTGCTAGCTTCGGAAACTCAATGTTGGACGCGTAACAACAGTTCTCGTTATACTAAATTTCCTCTGCACAAGGTCAGCTTGTCGGGTTCCAGCCTGCCATCTAGCAAAACCTGGAGCTCCTCACCCTCACCGAGCATTCATTCCATCAATGAGTAGAAATCTTGCAAGGTTTCCTCTTTGATGAGCCGCGTTCTGGCCGGACTCGAGTCAAGAAAGTCACTTTCCGTAGCTTTGGGCCTTTGCCATCTAGCATTTCCGAATCAACCTCCACACTACGAACAGCCCTTGCGAGCCTAGACTGTTGCCAATGTTCACGCCGTAAGCATTCAAGGCATTTCCGTTCTTGGGATTTCAGCCTGTGAGAGCAGCTGAATTTTGGCCCAACTGTATACGCAGCGGGGTTTTAGACAGCTCGCCCCTTTGCATTCTTGCAAGAAGCTTTTCTCAAACTCACGGTCTCATTGCGACTCAAGGTGGTCAATCGCCGTTCTTACAGTGGGTTGTCTATAGTGGGCAGCCGCTTCGATATGGCTCTGTGTTGGGCACAATATGATGCTGAGATAAAAGGAGCCCATCTAGCAGCTCTATCAAAGGCTGCCCAAAGATCCAATCCAACTTTGATTTCAGTGGTTTGTTCTAACTAGAAAGTACAGCCAGTTTGTCCCCGAATCTGAAGCGCGTCTATGACAGGGTGAATGAGGATAATGACCCCCAAGCAGCGACGAAGAGAGGCAAAGTGAATGTGGTAGACTTATCAGTGAAAGACGAGGAAGGAGACAATAGCGATTCACCCAGCTTGACACCGCCCCGTACTATCGGAATGCATTACGCACCAGAGGTTTTCCATAGTATCGTTAAGCCTTTACGCCACTACATAACTTGCTGTGCCCACATATCTTTGACAATATAAATAGTGTAGGGACGACTAGACATTTGGTACAAGCATACTCTCGAGGGCGGTCTCCCTTCAAAGATGAGCGTCAGTGTAGTTGCCAAGAGAGGACTTGTGGTCAGATCCAGCTCCGGTTACCCTGCTTCCATGTTCGGCCCCCGTGACTCCCATTGTAACATAATTGAACAGACTATTGGCCATGTACATACCCTCGTGTCACGCAAAGCAAAATCTTCTCCTCTAAGCAATACACTCGACCATAATTCGAATCGAAGGAGAGCTCTTGGGCCAGGAGTGGCCTGTCTCTACTAATGACCCTCATCCTTGTCAGGAAAGGGATCTTTGACCACAAGCTATGCAGAATGTAGTCAAAGGAGATGGAAAAAATGACTAAATTGCGAATCACCTTCTCAGCAGCATACTAGCCAAAGGCTTGCAGCATCGACGCGAATATTGCAGGGTACGAATCGTCTTTCTCGGAAACTTCGCGGAGGAAGCGACGCTTTAAGATAACGCAAGCAGTGAGGCTGAGACTAAAATGCTTAGATAAAGAAGTAAGACGCCATGTGGGAAATGCAAACCCAGGTTAGGGTTGCCCAAAGCGGATCAATACCCCTGTAAGCGAGAAAGGGCTGAGCGCACCAATGATGCACATGGAAGCCTTTGGCGTCCTTCCAGAAGTCCCAACTCTCTGGGAGACCGCTTTATGCATTGGCACTGATGGCAGCTGACTGTGTATCCTAAAGTCAAGGAGATCGCGATGGGTATTTGTTAGGACCCATGACTCAATTCCGAGAAGTCCAGTGCGGAAAGACCTGGCTCACAACAGTGGTTTGAGAACACGACGGAGTTGACGGGGCCTATTTTGCTGACAAGTACAAGAGAAGTAGATGCGACTGTCTACCTGATTTGGTCATTGCATATCGTTGACCGTCTCCTTGCTGGGTAAGCAGAGACGGGCTAAGCCAAATCTTCCAGAACGTCTTGGCCGTCTGCCGTGGTTGCAGGCTGTTGATTACTGTTCACAAGTGACAAAGCAAAGGCTGCCTTGAGAGCCCTACTGCATCAACCCCGCAGCTCCTCTATCACAACAAAGAATTGGTGTGATTGTGACGCATACTGGCATCTGGCGGAAAAACAAGCTCCGCCTGTCGACTCTTGCGAAATCATCTCCGCTTGGCGACCTTGCGGGCAATTGCGAGATGCGGGGCAATGCTTTGTTTGAGAGTGCGAAGAACGAGCTCTTTGTGAGTTAGTTGGCCTTGGCGCCTGCACGTCGTCGGTGCAAAAGAAGCCCGATTTGGGCTCACCTACGGTTTCTCGGTTTCGTTCCTCGCTGTTGCGTGGCTTGTGCATAGCAGTGCGCAGGCTTCCTTGCAGGGCACCATCAAGCTCGGAAGCCTTTCTATCAACGTCAGGCATTACGAGACAGGTGCGCAATTCGCAAGACTTGTTTCCATTGCATGCATGTTTGAGTGATGAATTACCCCTCGTTATGGTGCAATTGGTTATCTGTAGTATGCCGAATAGTAATGCAGAAGTGAGAGTCATAGCTGTATACTTTGACTTGGATTTATCAGCCATGAGTCTGAGACAAAGGATTGCCAAGGAGGATTTTGAGATCTGTAATCATCTCGGTTCCGCCGCGGCCCACAAGGCCAACTGTCGACGTATGAGCATGAGCACGAACTTTCCGTATCCGTATTTGCCGAAACAGCAAGGCGTTAGGAAAGTGGTAAAGTAACCTTGCAATGGAGCGGCATGCCAGACGGCCGACGCGCGTAGATGCTGTCGTGGGTTGTTTTATTGAGCAGAAACGGCTGCCAAAAAGCGATTGGGCTTTTGCGGAGTCGGTGTTGCGACTGTGACTCAGCCCTGCGCTTCTTGAGTCAGAATACGCAAGTGAGCATTTGATTCGCTTTCATAAGCTGAGCGGTGAGATAGAGACCCGATCAGTGGTGCAGAGCTAGTTTAGCGTCGCGGATTACAAAACTCCGCCCGTGGATTTTGGACCGACCTTGTTGCCAAGCCGAGAACCGATGTTGCTTACCTTTCGGCTTTTGAACAAGCTGAGGAAGCATAAAGGAATGCCTCATCCACTCGTCAAAATGCATCTTACACTCAAACAAACCATTAGCAAACACAAAAGAACAAAGACGTTTCATATCAAGCAAATACCAAGCAAGGTCCCACACTTTCGCCTGCCGCCTTGACTCCACTCGTCAATCAACTCAACCAAGCCTTACTGCCTGATTGACTCACAAGCCAACAAAAATCACACCATCACCATACAAGATGACTTCAAGTCTCCGAAATCAATTCCTTCCCTTCACTACACCAGCATCTCCCATCACCAGAACATCTACTGCATCTCCACCACAAAAGAAGCAGAAGATGTCTCTTACCCAAACTTACTACGTGGCACACACTGCCCGCGCCAAGCTCTCCAAGGAGGCTGCCCGAGGCGACCACGACCTCCGCCTTCTGGTTGGACACGCCAACCTTCTCGATGGTCTCATGCTCGACCTCGCCAATGCCGAGCAAGAACAAGAAAGCTGGTTCAACCAGACTGTCAAGAGCAACACCAAGGCTGAAGATCCCAAGCATGTCCAGTGGGCCGACACCATCCCTAAGGAGCTAGAAGAGGCAGTTGAGGAGGAATTTTACGGAGAGGACTCAGACAGTGAGGGCGAGTCAGACGATGATGAGCAGATGGAATACACACAGCCAATGCAACTACGAAAAGTTGCTCAGTCACCGGCTCGCATCGAGACTTCTGAAGTCGATGAGGATGAGGAGATGGAAGATGACGAATACGATGTCGACCTCGCTCTTACTCGCTCACCGTCGCACACACCTCTATCCCCACCAGAGCTGCTCCACGAAGACTCAGACTCAGAATCAGAAGACGACTCAATGCCTCCCTCACCACCACAAACAGAGATGCCACTCGATGCCTTCTCAGACGCACAACGGAAACAAGCCATCGCTACCACATCATTCTACCAAGAAAAGTCAGAGTCGCCAGCCTCGCTACCGGAGTCGGAACAAGCTTCCTTCTTCGACGAAGGCTACTATCTTCCGCAACGGAGACAACAAACAGCCATCGCTGCCTTCTAAGCACCAGAGATCTTGACGATTGATTGGTTTTACGAAAGTGATTCAGCGGAATACCCGAGCCAGCATTGAGCGACTTCTTCTTGTGTACAAATATTGCCTTAGTTGGGTTTGAACGTACTCTACTCAGATGGTTATTGGAGGATTATATTGGGACACTACTAGCTGTCGTTCTCCCTCATGCAGAGGTTGAGACTACTACACATAACCAAAAACAAAGATGTTCAAAACCACCACTGTCCATTTCATGCTTGCAATTAAACGTATTCGTGAGACTCATCTCAATCTCTCAACGATCGCACCGACAGCAAGTGCATTCGCAAGGAGTTATCATGATTCATCCCGTCTCCAAACATCCCACTTGCAACAACTGCTCCCACACGCTGACTTACCACCCGTAATCGTACCCACCTCCGTACCCTACCTCCGTAAGTTCCGATGACTCGCATTGTCATCCCGAGACCGAGAAGACAGCGCTACTCCTTAGATAGTTAGAATAGTTGCTTTTTCGGAAGAAGGACCAAACTCCGTCCGACTCAATGTTAAGGACCGAGATCGTTTGCTTGATTACTTCTGAATCTCATATGATGCTTGGAAGTCGAGTCATTTGTTCAGCGGCTCAGCTGCGAGACTGGAAATACCTCGTTGTCACCAGATACCCAGATAGGGCAGTATAGCACAATCGATCCTTCAAATAATTGAGAAGCTTGATGCCTTAGGGCAAGTGTAATTGCCAAGCAAACATGTCTGCTTCACGAGTACCCCACATTGCCATGACTTTCGTCTCTTGTGCAACTGCTATTTTCTGGAAACATCCCCTTTGACCTGTGATACTGGTGCTGGTGAATTATAGCCATAGAGATGCAGAGACCAATATATTCTCCGGACCTGGTGTGGCTGGAACTTTTGCGATAAATATTGATCTCTATGAATTCTGACGTCAAGCTATCAACCAAAACCACCAAACCTTGGCCTCCCCACAAACCACAAAATTGTCCCAAGTAAGGTAACCGCCTCTTAATGCGGTACCTGCCACAACAATGCCTCCGTCCACCTCACCATCGCCCACCTCCTCTCCCTCCACCAGATCTCCCGCTCGCGACCTGCGAAGGGATTCCCTATCCAAACAAACGGTGCCAGAAGATGCTGTACCAGAGGCAAATGAGGCAAGCGCGAAGGTGTCCAGACCTAGTATATCATTTGCGAATGCAGGAGCAGCCAGGGATGGGCGACGTCCCTCGATCCAGTTCGCCCCAAGTGCTGAGGCGCCTGTCCGTCCTTCGAGGCCAAGGCAGCATTCTCTGAGGTTTCAGGGGAGATTGTCATCGCCTCCACCACCTTCGTAAGTAGTGATCTTCTTGGTCTTTTTTGTGGTGTGGTTGGAAGTTGCGATTTGGAAGCGGATCGTTGGTTACAACTTCCCTTTCTTTCACAAAGCTTGATATTTGGGTTAGCGCTGGATTGAGTATGGCTGGTCGCTCCTGCCAATCGTAAGCCTGCTTATTTTGGTTGAAATGTGCGTTCTCGCCCTCTCATTCTCGTCGTTAACAACAAGCTACATACAAGCGAAAGCACCCAAAGACAAGATGTCAGGACCAACTACCCATACAAAGTCCTCCTTTGGCGAGAGCAGCAGCATGAAGCCTGCTTCCAAAACCCCAGAGCCTGTCAAAGAGACTGCCATTGTCTCGTTCGAAGGCATATACTCACCACCCGTTACTACTTCATCTACAATTGTCCTTGACACCACACCTCCCCTCACTCCTCTTCGCACATCAGTCCTGAAAGACAAAGCAACGCCCCTTGCGTCTGAGCTTGTATTCCACGGCAGTGGTGAATTCCTTGCTTCAGAATTCCATGAGCTTCAATCTGCAGTCGAGTATCATGAGGAACGGTACCAGCGACAGCCTATTTCTCAACGTCAGAGGGAGAACCAGGAGCTTACTCAAGGTGACGGAGATTATAGGACTTATGAGACTCGCGTCTCCTTTGATACTTTCGACAACAAAAATGCCACCGACATCTCTTTCACTCTTGTTTGCAAGCATAAGGACTACAAATATTCGCGTCGCTCTCGGTACGTACATTCTGCAACTCCTTGGGGCACAAGCCAAACGTCAAGCCTAGCATTGCTTGGCTGCCTCAAGCACGTGTAACGCATGCTGAGTCCGATGCCTCTGCAGCACCTTCTTGTGTGGAAACGACGAGAACGACTACTCCGAATTCGCCCTCGAGTGGCTAGTCGACGAACTTGTCGAAGACGGCGATGAGATCGTCTGCCTCCGTGTCGTTGACAGGGACAGCACGATCAACAGCAAAGACAGCGTCGAGCGCGAAACCTACAAGCAAGAGGCCCAGGAGCTACTACAAAAAGTCCAGGAGAAAAACGGGAGCGGCAAATCGATCAGTCTGGTTCTAGAGCTTGCGGTTGGTAAAGTGGAAGACATGATTCAGCGAATGGTATGTCTCACTCCGAAGCACAGACTACCAAATACTGCTAAAATCCATGCATAGATCAAAATCTACTCCCCCGTCTCCCTCATCGTAGGTACACGCGGCCGCCCCCTCGGTGGCATTCAAGGCCTCTTCCCCGGCTCCGTGAGCAGATACTGTCTCCAAAACTCCCCCGTCCCCGTCATCGTTGTCCGTCCAGAAGACAAGCGCAAAAAGAAGCGCGAAAAGCGTTCCGCCCAATCAGCAAGCTCAGTCTACACCTCCATCCTCGATCAAACCCCCCCAACCAGCAACGACATCCCTCACAACCAAACCGCAACATCTGGAACCGGAGCGACCGAAGGCGAGCGCTCTGCTGTCGCTGAAGCGGTTGGAGTCAGGCCGGACTGGGATGGGGAACAGACTGAGAGGCAGAGTAGCGTTGTGGAGATTGGGGTGGATCAGGCGATGGCTGCGTTGCTGGATAGGTCTTTCGACGCTCATGTGGAGTCGAACCCTGAGACGCCGAGTCCGAGAGGTCCGTTGATGATAGATACTGTTGATTATGATATGCCGGAGGTGGACCTGGGACGTCCAGCCCGAAATAACGTTGATGTAGGTGAGGGCGGGGATAGCGGTGAGGGCTCATCTAAGGCGGGAACGATCAAAGGAATTGATAAGACGGAACATATCAAGACACTCAGCTCAACAGAGGCTGGTGAGGAGCTGGGCAACCCGATTGAGCTCGATGAAGATGAGGAGATGCAGAAGGGATTGGCAAGTAGCCGGGCGGCATACGAAGCAGCTCAGGCTCCAAAGACAAAGGCTGAAATCATGGCTGAAAACCTTGCCAATTTTCACAAAGGAGAGCATTTAACGTTTAAGGGGAAGGAGTTCGATGAGGAAGAAATGAGGGTGCGCAATCTTGCTGAGATCGGGGCTGGGGGGAATGATGAGAAGGGGAAGGGAAAGGAGAATGATGGATTTTAAGGGGGAAGTTGTAGTAGCATCAGCATCAGCATCAGCTTTGGCGTTAGGGTTAAGATGATACCCGTGGTAGGGGTAATGGAGTCTATGGTAGCGATACGAGAAAGTATTTATTGTTGAGTGTTTACATAGCAAGTGTGTGTCATGAACCCAGTCTCGTCACTTTCCAACCTGAGTCGATAGCTCAATTGCGGAAGTTGTAATCCTTTCAACCATTCTTATCATGCAATTTCACACCACCCCTCCACCAAAGCCGACAGGTCTCCTCCCACCTCTCTCAGGCACGATAGCCAAACACTTGTAAATCCTCCCCATCCGCCCTCCACCCCTCTCCACCAATCTCTCCACCGCCAAACGCACCCTCTTCCTCCCCTCCTCGTCTTGAGTCTTGCAAATAATCTCCGCTCTCGCTCTAATCCCCATAGCTTCCAACCAAATCCCTTGCTCTAACGGCCCATGCACTTCCACCCCTGGGCTGGCATCTAGCGCTGCTTCTGTCAGAGCGAGGAAATCCACGTCGGCGGAAATGTCGACGAGGCCGGGGGAGCTGAAGGGGGAGGTTTGGGCGTGGGTGCGGATGCCGCGGAGGGTGGAGTTGGGGATGGTAGAGGCGGGACCGTAGTCGAGGATTAGGGCTGCGCCGGAGGGTTTGGGCTTTGTGGCAGGAGGTGGGGAGGTCTGCTTATTGGAATATGCGGTGGGGTTTTGATCAGCTTTGGGAGGAGAGCCGCCGATACGGCGGGCGAACTCCGCGGCGTAGGAATGAGATTCGGGAGATATTTCGATGGTGGAACCGGGGTTGGGGAGGAGGGCTTCGTAGCGGGGTGAGAGTTTGGGGAGTAGGAGGGAGTTGGGGGTGGAGGCTTTGGCGAGGGAGAGCTGGAAGTCGAGGTGGGGCTTCGAGTTTGATGTACTGGTTGTGATGTTTGAGGGTGGTGGTGTTGGGTTGACGACTAGTTCTCGCCACTGTGGTGTTTTCGATTGGGATGATGATTTGGTGAGAGGTATGGGGCCAGTGGGAGTTTCGAGGGTTCGGCTGGACTGGTTGGGGTTTGGAGGAACGGATTGGAAAGCGTGGATTGGGAGAGCGTCGAAGAACTCGTGGGCGAAGATGAAGGGACTTTTTGTTGGTTCTGAGCAACTTGTCAATAAGGTTGACACTTTCCCTGTGAGGAGAAAGTAAGATATACCATTTGGCACGAAGCGTATATCTTCACACCATGTTACTGGTATCTGCGAGTACTTGCTGATACTTTGATAGCCAATATCTATCTCTTCGAGAGGTGCATCTCCGCACAGCAACTGCCTCTGTTTCTCTCGTAGACATGGGCTTGCTTCCACAAGATAGACTGACTCGATGCTTGAGGCCAATGCCTTGAAATTGGTGATGGTCTGCTCTGGCTGTCAATCTACAATCTCTCATATCTGGAGCAAGTCTCCTACCATACCCGTAGCATGTCATCCATCAGTGTTCCTCGTCCTGGGCCAACTTCGATCACTTCCACTCCACTGCTGACCTTCCCTTGTGCCATCCATTCTGCCACAAGCCATATTCCCAACAGCTCTCCGAAGATCTGGGAAATCTCAGGCGAGGTTATGAAGTCTCCCTTCTGTCCGAATTGGTCATTACCCTGAGACTGGGTAGTGTAGTAGCCACCATCAGGAGACGTGAGGCATTGGCGCATGTAAGCCGCGATTGATATTGGGCCTGTAGTCTTGGAGGATTTTTAGTAGGGCATCCCAATAAGTTCGACATTGTCTTACAGCAATCGCTTCAGCGATATTCTTGGCCAGAGGTGTAGACCATTGCCGAGCAGGCGAGGATGCCCATCGAGTTCCGGTAGAGAGTCTCGTTCTTGAACTTCTTGTCACCAGGGGTCGTGAGCATCCGACTAGCCTCGCGCCAGCTCTTATGCTCATGTCAAAGAGGAATCAATCATGCGAGGTGGCTCAATGATGGTAGCATGGTGGTTGTGTTGAAGTGAAGAAAGTATGACCGTTACTAGGACTACTATCGAAAGTCGAGGCGCCTGCTCTCCGCCAACCTTACACGACACATCATCATTCCAAGATGGCAAGCCAGGCCAAGTCGCGATGGGCAGACGACGAGGAAGACGCAGCTTTGGAAACTCAGCGCAAGCGTGAGAAGGAACTGAAGAAGAGAGCAAAGGCAGAGAAGCAGCGGAAGCTTGATGAGGAGGAAAATCTACGGAAGCAGAACGTAGCTACAGCCGAAACCACAGCACAGAACAATGCAGACGGCCACGGCCGTATCAATGGAGACTCCGAGCGCCCATTTAAAAGACGGCGACTCTCTCCTGAGCCTGATACCTTTGGCAATGAGTCTACCCCAGCCAGACTCTTGCGTTTCCCTGCACCAGAATGGGGCCCATGCCGGCATGTCGGCAATTTCGAGAAGCTGAATCATATCGAAGAAGGGTCCTATGGATGGGTGTCAAGGGCGAAAGACATAGCTACGGGGGAGATCGTTGCTCTGAAGAAGCTGAAGATGGACAATGCGAATGATGGCTTTCCAGTTACAGGCCTCCGGGAGATTCAGACATTGATGGCATCGAGGCACGAGAATATCGTTGCTTTGCGGGAGGTCGTTATGGGAGACAAGCTGGACGAGTAAGTCAAAGAACCATGCATGCGTCCCTTCTATCAATAGAAGCTGATCTTCAAGACCAGTGTTTTCCTGGTTATGGACTTCCTCGAACACGACCTTAAGACCCTACAAGAAGATATGCTCGACGCCTTTTCACCATCGGAGATCAAGACGCTACTGCTACAACTTACCGGTGCCGTCGAGTATCTACACAGCAGTTGGATCCTGCATCGAGACTTGAAGACGTCGAATCTACTCATGAACAATAGAGGCCAGATGAAAGTTGCAGACTTTGGTATGGCGAGATACTACGGCGATCCACCACCGAAGCTCACCCAATTGGTCGTTACGCTGTGGTACCGAGCTCCAGAGCTATTGTTAGGCGCCGAGAAGTATGGCGCCGAGATCGATTTGTGGAGTGTGGGCTGTATATTCGGCGAGCTATTGACGAAGCAGCCTTTGCTGCAAGGGAAGAACGAAGTTGATCAACTAGCAAAGGTCGGTCATCTTTTTGAAAGTAGCGAGACGTTATGACAATACTAATTCCCAGCCCCCAACCCCCAGATCTTCGAGGCCTGCGGTATACCCACGGAAGCAACCTGGCCGGGCTTCAAACGTCTCCCAAATGCACGATCACTTCGTTTACCAAGCACCTCGCAGACCACTGGCGCAGTACTACGCGCCAAATTTCCACTCCTGACAAACGCAGGCGCCGCTCTCTTAACCTCCCTACTCTCGCTCAACCCAGCGCAAAGACCGAGCGCCAGCGAAGTACTCGGCCACCCATACTTCAGTGAAGATCCGCGACCCAAGTCAACAGCTATGTTTCCGACCTTCCCCTCGAAAGCCGGGCAGGAGAAGAGAAGAAGAGTGGCCAGTCCAAGCGCACCCAAGAGAGGAGATGCGCCAAAAATCGCTGGTGAAGCGGCAGATTTCAGTGGTATATTTGCTAACAGGGACGAGCAAGAAATAGGAGGTGGCTTCGCTCTGAAGCTGATATAGAGGGGGAATATCAGGAAAGCATATTTACCCCCTTTATGTCCTTCATTCACGTCCATCCGTCAATATCTGTGTAAGACTCTCGCATGCACCTCAGAACCCTCGAATCCACCGACAGACCTCCCCCTTCTTTCACCTATCTCACTCGACCCAAATTGCTGGGCTCAGAATCAGGCCTCGCACACAGTCTCGAGTACACTTGACGATATCATACCTGCCGCCGCCGCTAGCAAGCAATGGAAAGGAAAGAGCGCCAGATTTCCCCCTACCTATCCTCCTACGAACGCGTCTTGAATTAGCCCTATTGATGTTTCAACAACATACAGCAAGGTAGTTGCATATCATTGTCTCAAAGACTGCTGTGACACTTCCACGGGTAGGCTTCACCATCTTTTCCCTGTGTCAATCCACACAAGTACAGAACCATTTTTCTAGGATGCCCATATTCGAGGATTTGATTGTAAAAGGCCTTGGTGAAACCGGAGAGACTGTTGCTGATGAAAAATTTCCGAGGATGTGGTCAGGCAGTTGGGTAGAAAGGTTCCTCTAGTTCAGGTGGGTTACTTCTGAAAGAGAACATGATCAGAGGTTAGACATGGAGGGAGTGAAATATCGGAGACCTGTTGTGGTGAGTGCTGTTGTATGGTTGGCCATGACACAATTTACATTCCCGGATGCGCGTGGCGTGAAACCATCTTGTTGAGACCACGACAGAAGACGCTGATCGGTTTACTAAAGTGTAGCATGAGTAGGGTGGCAGGGAGTGTGGCTAGGCGACTCTTACGCGTAGGGAGAGTCTTTATCATATCTGAATGGTGGTATTGAGCTACGAAGCAGCTCGAATGGTCGATACATGCTGTATGCCAACCACTGCTTCTCTCTAGCGCCTGTGTCTGCTAAAAGCTCCCCGTAGGTCTCTCATATGCTCCGTCGATGAGCATGGAGATGACGATGAGAATCTCTTTTCATCGTTGAGAGAATTGAGGTTCCTCTACAGCTCCTGTCTTTCTCGAATGATAGCTCTAGCTCCGAGCGAATGTCTCTTTATTACAGGTATCCCTTTGCCCCTTCCTTTCTTACATCCCACCCTGAGCGTTCGTGTCTCGAAAATCAAGAGAGCAGAACTCTCCCGCGCTATCATTGGACTGCGTATCCAGATCTCGCTACTTCAATAGCATTTGAGCGAGTACTGCGCCTTCTGGACCAAAGATCGCCCAAAGCGAACACCAGTTCTCGGAAAAGCCCGACGACAACAATGAGCAGAAAGAGTAGCCCTAACAGGCAAACGAATACCATTGTGCCCGTTGAGAACCGCCGAAACACAATGCCAGCAGCCACCAAAGCGTGCGATTGACCTGGAAAAGTATTGGAAGCCAAGAAGACCTGCATGCTGCTCAACATGATACTGAAAAACCCAAATGTAAATAAGAGAGGTCCAAAAAAGCTGGCAAAGTATGTCCCATATTGGCCATGAAGATTACGAAAGACGAGACGCCTCAAGAATATTCGAGTGCAAAGATTAAGACGTGTCAACCGTAATTCGCCAAATGCGTATCGTGGGGACACTTCATCGTCTACGATATTGGAGATGTCCTGGAGGAAGCGGGCAAATTTCGACCATTGAAGATTCTCGGGAATGAGGTGATGCCGCACCGCGATGTCAAAGTCCGATTTATGTTTGATGAGATGACAATAAGTTCGTAGGAAGCCTTTAAGCGCCTTAACTGCCTCATATCTATCATCCTTGCTTACAACTGAAGTATTTTCAAGCAGGTAGAATTCCCAGAATGGCTCTGAGAGTACAAAATTGGCGATCGGCTTGAAGAAGATGGTACCATATGCCCAAACAGCATGGAGCTCAGGATCCTCCGTGATCACGATGCTCCTCCCCTTCACAAGTTGATGATGTAGGGGAAGTATATGTGAGCTTGATTGTGTAGTGACCAGCCAGAGGTATGGTGATAGGCGGTTGAGATCCGGTGTCAGAAACTCGATGTGTAGGTGGTCCGCAACGCCGAGAGAATCGAGTCCAACTAGTGGCTGGCCTGGCAAGGTTGGAACAGCAGCTTGGTCGCTTCTACGAATGCGTGGTTCACCGCATGTTCTCTCAAGAACCAATTCGTCATTCAGCTGCGTAGTTGTAGAGAACGGACATGTTGACATCGTCATTGTACTCGACATCCATGCTGCTCACGGAGTTGAAAAGAATGTTTCTGCATGTTGGGAAATGCAGACGCTTATCGTTCACACTGCCACGACGTACTTTGTGCAACGTCCACTCGGGCAGGCTTCCATCTACGCCAATTTTGATTAGCGTGTTGCGCCCTGCATTCCCCCCTCCACATGGGCTTTTAACGTCACCGAACCGTGACAGGCAAACAAGAAAATAAGAATATCAGGCCGTGGTCAAACAGCATTCGAGTCACAGCATCCATGGACATTAGATGGCACTGGTGGGTTTTATTATATGGCAGGGTACACTGGCTTTCCTGGCGGTAACCGCCCGAAAGTCCTACTGGAAGTACTTTTTCTCCAGCTGCATCGCGACCACGTGCGTACTGGCACTCGCTGTTGAATTCGTGCCCAAAAGGTCATCTAGCGTATCTAGTGACTTGATCAACTGGACTTATTTTACTTTACTATGGACTCCAATAACTCTGGCGACCATTGCATTCTGTGCAATTTTATCACCGCTCCAATTCTTCTGGTCCCCAGTGGATCTGATTTCGGACATATCAAAACCGCGGGCTCCCGTTCAAGACGTTGAGTATCTCTACGACCCGGGCGCTGGCTCTGATCCCCTTGGTGTCAGTGAGATCAAGGCTGAGTACGCATTGAATTTGCGGAGTATATTCTCGTCTGACGAGAGCCGCAGTGTTGTCGCAATACATGGACTGGGATCCAGCACCGAGCGTGCGTGGACTCATAAAGAAACTGGGAAAAGATGGCTTGAGGAATTCCTCCCAAAGGCTTTTCCTGAATATAGAATCCTGGGTATCAATCATGATTCTCGGTGGGACGCTTTCGCGCCCCTCGAATTGTTTCGAGACTATGGAGAGGGGGTCCTCGAGGCAATCAAAACCACGAGAACTAAGGTCGAGGTAATCAGTTATTCGCATATACGGCCTACACATCATTGTCTCATGCGACACTAGGAAAAACGACGGCCGATCATATTCCTTGGTCACAGTTTCGGTGGAATTCTCATCAAAAAGGTAGTCTGTTGATTCCTAAATAGAAAAGCGAGCGTATTAAAAGCTTCGCCACAGGCTCTGGTGCAGGCGAACGAAGCTCCCACTGGGTCTTTCTATCGTACTATCGCCGACTTTACAGCGGGCGCTCTATTCCTCGGAACACCCCATGGTGGAACTTCTGCAGCCACCTGGGGGGGAATCATGTCTTTCTTCTCATACTGGAGGGGATCCCGTGCAGAGCTCCTTGAATTCATTTCACCCGACGGGACAGAAATGGACGAACTCCATACTTCGTTCATAAAGACTTTTTTCGATAACGTCTATATGTGTAACTTCTTCGAAAACCGTCCGGAGAGTTGGCGTAACATACCATTGTTCGCAGTAAGCATCTCGTTGTTGAATTTTTTGACTCCTGACTGACTGCGGTTTTTGTACAAGACGGTCACAAGAAAATCCGCTGAGATGCGACCGAAGCCTCTCATTGCTCTTGATACTGATCACAGAGGATTGGTGAAGTTCCCATCTGCAAGCGATCCAAATTACTTAAGAGTGATAACCCGCATTAAGGAGGCCCATGAGCATTGGATCCAAAAAAGTACGCTTTATCAAACCTCTCAGACATCACGCAATAACGATATGCTAGACAAATTCCGGTAGATCGAAAGACTGACAGATGATACCAGACTTACGACAAGATAAGCGAGACTTCACGCTCCCATTCAATGCCACTGGCTTTCCCATCATGGGCAAATTTGTTGGTAGGAACCTTGAGCTTGCTCTTATGGACAAGGCCCTTATTCCGCCCGATAAAGCTACAAGATCTCGAAGAGTTGTGCTCCATGGTTTGGGCGGCATTGGCAAGACCCAAATAGCGGTGGAATATGCAAACTCACGTCGCAAAAACTTCTCCGCTGTCTTCTGGATTAGTGCGAAAAGCGAGGAAGTGCTGAAGCACATGCTCGCCGCCTTCGCCGAGAGGATACCTCTCCAAGATGTTCTGGACTCGTCTGGCCTGATCATCAAGACTAATGACGGGTTTGAAAGAGCTTACACCGCTGTAAAAGAGTGGCTAGATCTCCCTGACAATCATCGATGGTTGATCGTATTCGACAACGTCGATAAACACCAGCCTTCTGGATCGGGTCGAGATGATACCAAAATATTTGACATTCGACACCACATACCAGGCCAGGGAAATGTCATCATAACGACGCGCTTGGCGGATCTGCGACGACTTGGTGAGGACATTGAGATTGAGAAGATGTCCGAAGAGGAGAGCCTCCAGATTTTGTGCAATGCGTCAGGCGTGCATGCAGATGAAGAAGGCGAGTCACATCAGTTGCCCGGGCTACAGTATATACATTCCGTGCATGTCTAATTCACCGGCTAGGAGCTAGAGCACTCACGAACGTTCTGGGAGGCCTTCCCCTTGCACTGAACGACGCGGGGGCTTATATATATGCAGCCGGCATTACACCACTACAATATTCATCTTTGTATGATCGTCAAACAGACAGAATGCTGAAAGAAATGCCAACGCTGTCGGACTATGACAACGGGAGTACTATGACTACCTGGGAGATATCATTGAGCGCCCTCAAGAACAGCAACGACAACGCAGCTCGCTTTCTTGAGTTGTGTGCTTTCCTTGACTCCTCTGACCTTTTCTTCGATCTCTTCCACAAAGGCACTGACTACACAAAGAGACTACCTGATCAAACTCAGAAGGTGCTCCCGGAGTGGCTGCTGGGTATAGGCCAGAAGGATTTCACTTTTTACGACGTGATCAAACCATTGCGTACTCTTTCATTTATTAGACCAAACAAGGGCCTAGAAAGCTACAGTGTCCATCCACTAGTCCAAGAATGGGCTCGGCTCCGACTGCATGTCAGTCATTTGCGGGAAAATCTTGGGACCGCTTTCCAAATTGTTGGCTGGGCGGTCCCAATGTCGACGGAACCAAATTACTGGATACTACAAAGACGTCTGCTTCGCCACGCTGAGTCCTGTTTAGACTTAGAAGGAAAGATAGGAGGCTTGCCAACGTCTGAATGCGCTGGATATTTCGGATTGGCTTTGCTATATGAGTCTCAGGACAATTTTAGTACTGCGATCAACATGTGGGAGCATGCTTTGAAGGTCAAGGAGAATACCTTAGGTCCTGACCATGATGAAGTACTCAAAATCGTTCTGAATCTCACCACCGCGTACACGTCCTCCAACAGGCTTGCTGAGGCTGAGAACATGGGCAAGCGTGCCCATAAAGCATTGTCACAGGACCCGAAGGATGGAAACGATCTGTTGGGCACTGCTGCCCTGAATCTCGGTCTTGTTTACGATGCACAAGACCGCTTACAAGAAGCACTAGAGATGAGCCTTTCATCGTTGGCGCTAACAGAAAGGTCTTCAGGGCCCACGAGTCTAATCGCCCTAAAGTCGGTACATAACACTGCCAATGCGTATGCGAGAGCCGGCCGCTTCAAGGAGGCTGAGATCTTCTACCAGCGCGCGCTGGAGGGCAAGAGCCGGTCTCTTGGGGAGGATCATCCTGAGGCCCTGGCGACCGCCTCAAACCTTGGATTGCTTTATATCGAGATGGGTAAGCTGCAAGAAGCCCAATCTATGATCCTGAAAGTGCTTGTTGGCTATGAAACGACCGAAGGCCCGGACAATACCAAGACTCTCGATACCGTGAACAATCTAGGCAAAGTCTATCAGGCACGAGGCCGCATCGTGGACGCTCAGCAGATGATGGAAAGAGCGACCAAAGGCTATGAGATAATTCTCGGTAGAACTCATCCGTCCGTCTTGACCAGCCTCGGAAACACCGCGCAACTTTACGAAGTTCAAGGTGACTACGACAAAGCGAGAGAGGTCTTAGAAGAAGCTTTGAAGAGATGTGACGGAGCTTTTCCTGCCCAACACACTGTCACACTGTATATTCTCCGTAATTTGGCAGACCTTCATATGAAACTTGAGGAGAATGACCAAGCCAAGGTTCTTTTTGAGAGGGTACTGGCTGGGTACGAGAATACTCTTGGGTTTGAAAGTACCGAAGCGCTGATAACTGCCAATAATCTGTCCATCGTGTACAAAGATTTGGGCCTATCAAAGGAGTGTGAAGAGATGTTGCTACGCTGTTTTTCTGGATCCGAGAGAAAATTGGGGCCAAAGCACGCAATGACCCTGACGGTGTGCATGAACTTTGGAGATTTCTTCGATGAAGAAGGGAAGGTCGACGAGGCCAAAAAGTGGTACAAGCGAGCTTTAGCAGGACAGCAAGAGACCCTTGGATCCCGGCACCCTGACACTCTCCGAACAATGACGAACCTCGGCGCACATTACAGAAAGGCGAGGAGACTGGAAAAGGCTTCGACTATGTACAACCAAGCCTTGGCAGGTTATACCGAGCTACTAGGTGAAGAGCACTTGCTCACTCTCACAGTCATTCAGAATCTAGGTATCCTAACTCAAGACATGGGAGATCTACAGCAAGCAGAGCCTTACCTCTTGAAAGCTCGAGCCGGCAAGGAACGAATCTTTGGACACCAGCACGCATCCACCTTGGGAACGGTCTACAACCTCGGCAATCTCTACCAAGATTTGCGTAATTACTCAAAAGCCTCAGAGTGCTACGAAGAGGCTCTCGAAGGTCTCGTCCCCATCCATGGGATCGCAAGTAGAGAACTTGTTGCCTGCCTCATCGGGTACGGAAAATTCGCATTGGAGCAAAATCAGCTCCAGGCAGCAGAAAGGCGGCTCGAACAAGCCGTGGTGCATGGGTGTCAGAATACAGGAGGCTCCACGCATACTCATACGGTGCAGGCAAAAGACCTTTTGGGACGTACGTATTTGAGACAGCAGAAATTCGTCGAAGCTGTTGCGCTGTTCGAACAAGCACACGAATGCGCGACTGCTCTCTTCGGCACGGAGCATCCTACAACGCGGAGAGTATTGGGGAGATTGTTAAGCTCAAGGCGAGAGCTTGAAAGTGCTCAATAGCAAATAAATTGGACTATACACCTAAGTCAGCTTTTTGTAAATCCTGAATACTCAAGGGGAGGTAGTATGATTGAATTTGGTATGAACCAATCATCAAGGGCAAGGGTATTATTCTTGTTGCCACTGTCAATCTTGCACTGCACGAACACGACTTTGTAATATCTTGTCAATCTCATCCAATCAATTTCGCATGCGTCTCTCAATCCTCGAAGCTCACAAGTCCTCCACCAGACACTCCTCCTCCACCTCTATCCCTAATCCCTAGCGCCCGGAAACCCCGTTTTCAAACGAATGGAGAACACTCCGACCGTGAATCCGACCGTCACAGCTTTCGAAGTATCTGATAGGTAGTAATCAATAGACGCCATCAGGCTATTCTCGGCCCCATTCTTCTATGTCGGGTTAGCTCCGCACACCTCCATTCGAGAAAAGTGGTGTGGATCTATCGTTGAACGTGTTATTAACCTGTGACGCCTCGAAATTTCGTGTCGAACGCCATGATGACAATAGCGACTACGAGGACCGTCACAGCCGCTTTTACGTAGCGTTGAATGGAGCTCTGCTTCAGTTGGTTATCGTATGTTGTTTCAGCGCGTTTGCAGGTGTTCGAAGCTGAGTTTACGAACTTGTACTTTGGCAACGGATATGGCTTGCTCGTTGGGCGAGTTGAGCGTCTTGTCGGACATTTTTGTTGGAGAGTTGATTGAGACTTTCCGTTGACTTATTCGTTCTGGGTTTGAGTGGTGTGGTAGCGGTCTTGTACCGTGGTTGATGGAGGGAGGTTGGGGAGGAGGGAAGAGGTTGAATGGGCTTTTGTGTATGAAACATACTAGAGTAAGTATATTACTTTTCAGAGTGTTATTACATTGTGTCACGGGTGCAGAGATATGGCTGCAAGAAGCGTTGTATTCTTCACTTCTCTCTTCTCTCGAGACATCCGTCGTGTTCACAGAATTTCGCACCCATACTACCTACAAAACGCCTAGCAGATTGCCCGCCATGGATAGCAGACCTTGCACCCTTCCTCTACCTAAGCACCCAAACCCCCAACTCCTTATCCCATCTAAGCAGTACCGCCGCGCTTGCAATCCCAAATAACGCATCCGCCGCCATGCCTGCGGCCGCTGCTAGCAGGCAATGAAAAGGGAAGAGTAGCGGGTTCTTGCTGTAGCGATCCTCCTAGGTTGTATCAGCATTAGGTTCACGTTTCCGCGGGATGAACGACAACGCACTCGTGTTATGACGTCTAGAGATGTAGTATCATTGGAGGCGGTACCGCTGGATACGGATTGGAAATGGGAACGCTGGCTGAGCGGAGGATTCGGTCGGACATTTGGACTAGGGCGTTGGTTTAGGTCTGGATTTGTAATTGAATATTTCGTCGAAGGATGAGGTGGGAGGAAGGAAGGTAATAAAAGCTTAAGTGAGATGCTTTTAGAAAACAGGGTCAGGAGAAAAACGCAAAGGTAAGGTGTGTTAGGCTTAAAGTGTTGATATCTTCGTGTTGTGTTGATCGCTTTAGCTTATACGGCTACGAAAGTTTTCTTTGCTCCTCTTTCCGTCTTGTGAAACTTACTCTCTTCATTGAAAAGGGAACCTAGCTTGAAGACACCTAGCACGTAACTTTGCGCTGAAGTTGACTATCATAGGAGAAAATTTAACATTTGCATTCATAAGATGAACTATGACGACTGCATTCCTCGTACCGCCCTCATCGTTAGACAAAATCACGCCAGCATGTCTCCACTTAGGCTCTCAACCTCTGCCATCGCTTTGGCCCCGTCAACCACACAGTACCCTAGTCCCGACGTGAACAGCCATCACAGAGCCGAAGACCACTGTACCTGTTGCGGCGACTAGTAAGCATGGGACAAGAGCATCCATCATGTCACTAGTGGGCTCCTTCCTTGCAGGGTGGTTATCCGTGGGCTGCTGCTGCTTGGTAGGCTGTTTGGTCATGGACTGCTTCTTTGCAGGCTGATTAGTTGTGGGTCGGTTGTTTAGAGATCCGTTATACACAGATTTCCAGTACATGGGTACGTTGGAAAACCGGCTGTACACAGGTTGATAGTCTATAGGTTGGTCGTTCATAACTAAAGTGTTAGTTTGTCGATTGTTTGCAGTCCGGCTGCTTGAAAGCTGGGTATTTGAAGGTCGAGTATTTGAAGGTGGAGTGTCAGAAGGTCGGTTGTTCACAAATCAGCAAGTCACGACTTGATTGTTTGAAGGTCGTATGTTCATGGGTAGTTTTATTTGCAGGTCGATGAGTTGTGGCCAAGCTGGAAGACTTTGAGATTTGGAAGGCTGAAGATGGTTGGGTTCGGTGAGGGGTATGTTGAATGAAAGTAAGAGAAGGGTGTGAAAGGGATAGAAAAGTAGAAGGATTGCAATGTGAAGGGCATTTTATAGTAAGTGTGGTGTTACTGGTCATGTTTTACTCTCCATACATTGCTGTGTAGCGTCAACCGTATCCAGTAGCGGTTTCGAAAAGTGTTACCTTTTGGGTATGTGACCTGTACCATTGATGCTTGCACATATGCTACCAAAACAATACCCAGCAAGCGGTACTCGTGATGAGACATCCATTGACTGCGTGAACTCAAGGAACCATCCCATCGATTGGCAACGTGCTTCTCTTAGTAAGCTGCTCAAATCAGCGAACGGCCACTGCGATGGCTGCTTTCCACGGGAGTCACACAACAAAAGCAATAGATCTCAGCTCGAAATGCCACTGGAATTTGCGAAATCGCTGTGGTGACAAGTCTAGATATTGGCGGTCTTTTGAAACCAGCACGTAGTAGCAACATCTGCTTTTCATGAGTCGTAAAGCTTGTCTCGTAACTTTAGTACGTCCTCGCCAGATTCCTCAAATACCAATCCACCAGCCTCCTCCCGACCTTAGCCTCGCTGATATGAATCAGATCTCCCTGCATCGCGTAATCTAGGTCACTCCCATTCACGATCTCCCCATCCAGTAGCGCCCCCTCACTCCATCGTACCTGTCTACTCCGCTGCTTGTTCACCAGTAACCAACCCCTGAGCTTCTCTGGCTCGACTTCTAGGAAGCCAGCAAGTTTCTTCAGATCCATCGTTGTGTAGAGCTTCAAATATGATTTGACGGTCGGTGACCACATAGTGTTCTTGACTTCCTCCATGAAGATCCTACAATGATGGTCCACAGGATCGACATTGAGTTCTGGCGTATCGAAATCCGGGGGTGTAGGCGAGATGAACTTGGGGCAAGCAGAGCGGAAAAGCTCCTCAAACAACGGCAGCGCCTCTGGACCGCCTCGTTGCAGTCGCACAAGCTGATCACCATATTTCTCCCTCAGCGCCGTGTGTATCGTATCATCCAACTTCGTGGGGTTGAAAGCCACACATATCGCAATGAGCGCGTACATCTGGTCGTTCTTCTTGGAGACGGAGTCGTACTGGGCGTTCTTCTGGAAGTTCTTTGTCCGGCTGACGTAGACGAGAATGTGCGAGAACATGCGAATGGCGTCGGCGTAGCGACGCATCATCATGTAGGAGAAGCCGACGTAGTAGTACGTGGTGAAATGCGCAGCCATGACGCGGGCGAACATGGCTTTTTTGTTTAACTCGATATCATCAAGCGTCTTCAACGCCAACGAGAAGTCTCCAAGCAAACAATGCACCCTTAGCAAACCAATAATGGAAAAGTAGCCTAGCATTCTGTAGAGAGGCTTGTTGCCGTACTCGCCAGCGACTTGGTTAGGGTCTTCGTTCCGCTTCATTGCGTCAAGTTGCTCGTTGATTTGCGAGCGTTGGATGAGCGAGTAGAGCACATTGAGGACAGAGTAACAGCCCCACGTGTTGGGATTTTCACGGAGGAGTTGGGCATCATCCGAGGCGGGTTCTGTGCGGGCGATACGGTTGCGGTAGCGGCAGAAGGATTCGAACTGATAGATGAATTCATCTATCACGTCCCAGGCCCAGTAGTACTATCGGCTCCATTAGCTTTCCATCCTGCGCCCTGATGTTTTGGGAGGCAAGCTCACCGTAGGCACTTCCAAATCCACGGGGCCCTCTGAATTGAGGATATAATGAAAGAGGTTGCAATAATTATCATAGCTCGCAAACTTCGTGTCCAGCGCCGCACCATACTCCAGAGGTGTTGCAGCAGCCGCAAGCTGAGCTTGCATATCCGGCGGTCCTCCCGACTGTGCTCCGTACGAACCAGTCCGATCCAATTCGCTCATGCCATCGTCGAAGTGGACTTGCTCCTTGTAGTCTTCCACCATCGTCTCTTCCTCCTCATCAGACTCATTCGTTGCGACCTTTGATCGGTCGGCCGTCGTGTACGGCTCTCGTTGCTGGAGCGTCATGATGGGCGGTGTGTGGTTGTGTAACCCTATGGTAGGAGAGATTTTGGGAGGTTACAACTCGGCGAGGGTGCCAGATTTTGGCGTTGAGGCTTTTCGCTTGTAGCCGCTAGAATTATCAAAAATGATCGGCGCAGGGGTACAAGGCCCTAGATCTGCCCCGCGATCTTAGATACCTCAGCACGCTTACCTTAGGTATGCTTCCTCTCTCTCTGCAAACATCGATGTCTTGAAGCAGGTTACCGATCAATTATCATCGCCATGGCCCCAACCCATAAGATAGCTCTCATACAGCTCCATCCCGAGGTCTTCCACCTATGTCTTCCCACCCCACTACAACCACCGCCCTGACAGCTCCCCGCAGCCCCTCCAGCCAGAAAAGAACTTCGCCAAAGCCGCCCAATTCGTTGTATCCGCCGCTCAAAAAGGCGCCCAACTCGCTGTTCTCCCTGAATACCATCTCACTAATTGGGTGCCCGAAGATCCTTCCTTTGCAGGCTTATGCGCGCAATGGGAAACGTATCTGAACAAATACAAAGCGCTGGCGAAGGAGCATAAAATATGCATAGTACCAGGGACGATAGTGGAAACATTTACAGATGAAGACACAGGCGAGGACCAACTGCATAATATAGCCTACTTCATTGACCATAACGGCGAGGTACTGGGACGGTATCAGAAGAAGAATCTATGGTATCCTCATACGTCTCCTATGCAGAATCATTCATTTCTCCCTCTACCCTGGCTAAACTATCCTCTCTTCTCCATGAAGGCACCCCGAGCGCCCTCACCTCACCTCCTCCACCGAAGACCCCCACCTGACCTTCTCCACTCCCATCGGCCCAGTAGGAATGCTAATATGCTGGGACCTTGCCTTCCCCGAGGCCTTCCGCGAGCTCATCGCCGCAGGCGCCAAAACAATAATCATTCCCACTTTCTGGACCCTCGCTGACTGCTCCCCTACGGCCCTGGCTATCAATCCGCTCAGCGAGAAACTCTTCCTCGAAACGACCCTCACAGCCCGCGCCTATGAAAATACTTGTGCAATCGTATTTGTGAACGCCGGCGCACCCCCGGGTCCGGAGGGAGAGGGAAGTAGTTATGCAGGGTTGAGTAGGGTTGCGGTGCCGTTTGTAGGGGCGTTGGGGAATGAGACTATGGACACGAATAGGGAGGGGATGAGTGTTGTGGACGTTGATATGGAGATGGTCGAGGAGGCGGAGAAGAATTATAAGGTTAGGGAGGATATTGCGGGGGAGGATTGGCATTATACGTACCGACATCAGGAAAGTGGACTTGTAGAGTAGATGTGCGTGGTTGGGCGGCATTGGATCTTCTTCCAGTGGGACCTAGGCCGTGTGGCTATGGTCTTGTTTTGTCAGCGTATTTGGTTCAAGGGTTCCATGCAGCATATGTGAAGTATTCATTACTTGAGACTGCTGAAATTACTCATGAAGCCACCACGCTAATAGTAGAAGCACACTGCTAGTTGGGTATCTCTTCAAAAGCATGCTAGAAATGAACACGATAGCCTCATGAGAGTATGTGATCCGAAGCTCAGACAGCGCCCTGCTCGACGCCCAGAAAGACAGTAGCCCCTTTTACAGAATATGCTGTAGGCCAGGTTCCGGACCTAGGACGTGTTCGAGCAAAAGAGCTACTAGTTAGTATTCATGCGAGGAGAAAAGAGCTCCCGAACGAATAGTGTAGGAGACAGAACTCCATGCGAGTGTAGAAAGCCACAAGGGTTTCGGTGTTTCAGAGACGTCGTCCAGTCTTCTTCTCAAGCTGCGACCGTTCGAGGATTCCAGGGCGATTGACGATTGATGTTCATCGAAGAGAGCTCTGACAGAATCTCGCCCTCTTCGGACCCGTCTTCAGTATCGTCCCCATCCATATGGAGCATCTGGAATCTGTTCATCATCGAGTTTGCCTTCTTCGCCGGCGGCGGAGCAAGATTCTCCTTCTTTGGTGCATACTGAATCTTTGGTAGAGGCTGGCAGCACTCATCTGGATACCACTCAATCCGCATGCCCTTGTAAGTGGCACGAGACATCATGCAGGTCCTAGCGAATAGAGAGTTGTGGATCGAGTTGAGCGAAGCGTATGCGTCACCGTTAAGAAAAGACAGGTCGATGATAACGAGGTTGTGGATGTGATCGAGGTCTTCTCGCAGACGCTCCGCCGTGATATTTGGGTGCACGTTGCGGAGGACTAGGTTTCGAGTTGCACCAATACCGATCTTGTTTGCGACATGTCCTGGGAGAATGAATTGACGGTCATTCCAGACGAATTCGAGCTAGTTTCAAATGTCAGCCAGCATATCTGTTCATGGAAAGGCGTGAGAAAGCGTACTCTCTTTCCATGTATGTAAACGTCGTTGCGCTTAACGTAATTCATGAAGTTTTGAGCGGCAGCGCCCTCCACGAAAGAAATGCTGGCGCTTCGCTCATTCATGCGTAGAAAGACATCCAGGACAAGGCCACCGCGTGCAACCTGAACAATGTCTTGGTGAGTCGTACGATCAGAGAGATTCTTAGCCAGGATAGTCCTCTGCTCTTCCCTAGCATAGCGCTTCCTCTCCACTTTTGGTATAGCAACATTCCCCTCTTCTTTGTCGAGGTCAGGATCCCATGAAATATGGTCTTCTTGTGCGCAGCTATTGTGACGGCTGTTGCAGGGCGCTTTGCCCTTGTTGTAACCTCCGTAACTGTTCCCCGTGCTCTTTGGAGGCCAATTGGGCGCCGAGTCCGCCCAAGATTCGCCAAATGGTTGAGACATCCTAATTTGAGTCTTGATGGGCCGGGTGAAGATCTCGACGCCCCCAGCTGCTTGCTCTTCATCCTCGAGGTATGTGTCGACGGGTGCCATCGGGAGTGATCCACCTTGAATTAGAACCTGGAAGAGGTCAATGGTTGCAAGCACAGAGCTGCTACAATCTTATACCTCTAGGTGCTCTGGATCAATGCCTCCATCGAGGAGAGATTGCCTCAGAGTTGCTGGTTCGAAGTCAGCTACAATCACGAAAGCCAGTAGAGGCCACTGGGACGTGGTGTAGAGAGGGCATGTAGGTATACGGTCACACACTGTAATCTTGTGCCATACGAAGCTATAGGTAGATCTCAGTCAGCTATTGTTGAAGCCCGATAGCGTGCAGAACTCACAAAATTGTCATGGTCGACTTTTGGTATAGTTACAGTGGGAACGTTCATAGGGGTCGCGAAGTCTCTGCCAGAAGTATGCTACATATTGTATAAGCCTTGGTCAAACAATGTAAGCACTGTTGTAAGTGTGACGGACAAATTCAGCTCTATCCAAAAATTAGCCCCACGGGTTGCCCATAGCTAGTGGGGAGGCTCTGCATGCCCTGAACCTACCGTCGGAGCAATGTCTCGAAGTACGTCTTGTCCAGAGTGACTGTAGCGGCCATGACTCCTTCAGATACAGAAGCTGTTCAACCTGTATGAATAGAATACAGTATGAGAATCCTGGCGACAGAAGTTCACGAATTGGAAAAACGCGTGATTTCTTGGCAGGGTCCAGTCGGGTTTTAAAGCTGTAAGTCCGTAGGCTTGACAGGCAGAGTGGACTCGGTGGGGTCACGGTAAGCCGAATCCAATAGACTCCAGGCCAGCGGCGTAGAAGGGAAAAACTGGATGCATAGAAGCTAATAGTGCCGTAATTATTAGGCTGTATATATCAACCTCTGAATGCTCAAACGTCAATTATATATTACATCCAAGTAACTCGACATCTATGCAGTCCCATTATACCTGTCGGGACTGCTCTGATCGGAGCTATGCTCGTTCTTTCCCAAAGCTTTCTTCCCTGTTTCTCCTATGCTGCCTTTTGCCCTCAAGGAACTCCAGATCACGACGGCGAGCCAAACAACCCATATCACACCTGCAATAACTCCGTACGCAATCTCGCCCTTCACGGTATTCCCAGCCAGCATCAAACCAAGGCCACCGTTAATGATGCCCGCAGTCACGAAAACACGGCCCCACCAAACGTGTGTTGGGGCCCAGAAAGTCCGCCTCGCTTGCCTCTTGTAAATGTAGTGATGGGCTAAGCCTGTGATAGGCTGCAGGAGGAGGGCTCCGACGACGATTATGCCGATGATAGGATGCCCGTTGCTTGCTCGAATCTAGAATATTGCATCAGCTCCTGCAATAGAAGTAGCCGAACGATAGAAGATGGGGCATCGAACCTGCGAATCTGGATACACTGCAATGTACACACCCAATCCCAGGCCAACCAAAGCCAAAATATATGCGAATGCCTGAATACCAGCGTGTATCCATACCAACCCTCTAACAGAAGCTACGCGAATGATAATGGCGCCCACAGGTAACAAGAATGCGAAAACGAAGCCCATGATTGTTCCATGTGCGATCACGCAATTGTCCCAGATGGGATTGACCGCTGTTGTTGTCCCTCCTCCACCTTCTTGCGCATGGGCCATGGTAGCTGCCATGATCGTGAGTACTCTACACGGCTCGGAAAGAGGATTTCACGGGGCCTTACCGAGGCATAGTGCCATCGCGAGGATTACCGCTCTCATCATGTTGTGCGGTTGAGTTTTACTTTATTGTGTCTGCAAACGCCTTTTTGCTGATAGCGAGCGAAATATGGGTATACAGACACCTGGAAAAGAGTGCTGAATAATGAAGCAAGATCTTAATGGAATGTAATTTACGTTGGAGGATTGTAAACGAAGAATGACAGGAGCATTACGCAAAGCAGATGATCTACCGGCAAACATGACTTAATTTAGGCATAGTGCGATCGAAATGGCAAAGCGCAGTTTCATTTCCCCCGTAGCTGATTAAATTCTCGCCAAGTGTTGATGTCATCCGATTTAGGCTGACGCATACCAGTTCCAATTTCCAGTTTTGGCATTTGCCCAGCACTGTTGAGTGACCAAACGTCCCCACTTGCAGTCTAGCCTGTATCGCCAAGGATTTTATGGGTCTGGCCATCACCATGGGGACCTTTGATTGAGTTCAGCTCAGTGGCCCGCACGATTAGATCTGGCTAAATTCTGCCTGAGATCTGGGGATCAACGCGCTAATAACCTTATCTTGCGACGAATGCGGATCATGTCTTGGTAATGGGATTTTCAACGTCGAATTTCGTCGCCCGAGGGGCCTCTTCCTCCATTAATACGTGAGACTTTGAGAACGTGGCTGGCTAGCATTGTGCGAGGAGGGACCTTGGACGGCTTTGCGACAGCTGTATCAATGGTATCACGTCTTTTCTAGGATAACCCTTATCATCTCATTGCCGATCCGAGTCGCTTCGGGGAATCGAGGCTCGAAGTACTTCTGTATACTCTCAAAGCGATCCTGGTAGGAGGCGAAGTCACCAAAGGAGACGCAATCTGACCAGGCCTATAACAATACGTTGATCAGCTTGGTTGTTGCAGTTGGAAGGAAGACTGAAGGAAAGCAAAGGGACAGAGATACCCGAGCTGCAAAAGTGAACTCTAAGTCATCTGAGCGAAAGGTGTTATCATCAATGGCAGTATTAATGACTTCATCGAGAAGTTGGGGTTTACGGAAGAGGTATTCAGTAACGCCGAGCCAGAGGCGGAAGGGCTGTCGTGAAATGTCAGACGCCATCATCCGCGATGTGCCTGATAAGAAGAGTACTTACCGGTGTGGAGCAGATCATATGATCGTAAGGCACAATACCGAGCTTCCACCAACAGTCAACCATCGCCAGGAGACTCAAGTGGTTGTTCGGAGTCCTCTCTTTCGGCACATTGCCAAGGGAGAACTGGTCAAGCACATCGTCTCTCAACAAAAGCTCTCTTTCGTTCCCTGCAGATCCAAACACAGCTTTCCCCGCTGTCTTGATGCGTTTCTCAAGCTCGTCTCGATGGCCACCAAGCATGAGCTTGAAGAGTTCTGTGACAGATTCTGCGTATTGGCGAATCTGCCTCTTTGCCCACGAGTTTAGGATTGCGAGACCAGCGTAGACGTGCCATTTGTTGGAGTAGATGCGTAACATGATGTTGCATTTAATGTTCTCAATACCACCAACGTAGCGATTGATTTCCCACGGAAATTGATTGTTGGCACGCCATGCCGTTCCCATGCTCAGGAACGCAGCGTGTGTGACGGCCTGCGTATCGGCGGTGATCCGATCGTGCTGTTGGGCTGTGAGATAGACATGCTTCGAGTGAAAACAGGAGAGGACCTTCTCGACCAAAGCGAAGCTCTCATCGGACGCACGCTCTTTGACAAAGACTAGAGGTTGTCCCTTTGGATCGACTTTGGGTCCGTGGAGGGAATGACAGGACACGATTTCAACATCTCTAGGGAGGTGTTCTCTGAAAGCAGCAATCTCGATTTCTTTGCAAGAAGTCTGACCGCCAACAATGGCCCCTTGCTTGGTTGCTAGCTTCTATTAGTGCATAGGTAGAGGATGTGGGCTTCAAGACGTCGAGGCATACAAGGTCCATACACGCTCACAATACGGCCAATAGCCTCGGCCTCAACGCTATAGAGGATGAAATCGCTTCGTCTTGAGACGCCGATACCGTCGGCAAATATCGTCACATTGGTCTATTCTAACCTCAGCTGCACGACTGGACAATCTTCCATGGACTATCGTTCACCATTTCAGCATACTCTTTCACCAAATCGTCGTATTTTTCACGTCTATCGCAAGCATTGACTCTATGTTGCAGACGCTTTTGATCAGTACTTGAAGAAGTTCATGAGCACGGGTGCAGCTAGGCATGTGTTTGGGCCCTGCAAGAAGTCTACTGTCAGTATACAGCCAACGAGTTTCGTCAAGACAGGCGACTGGTTGAGAACTGTGCTTCAGGAAAATAAAGTTTAGGTAGCTGAGATGTTACATCAGTGACGACTTCCCAGCTAACCAGGACACCAGAATGGCGCCCCAGCTCACCAACAAGCCATACTCGAGCCAAATGCACTCAAGTCATCATTGCAAAGGGAATCGATAGATATGTGCATGGTATACTCACATTGTAGGATGGTGGCTTCTAACCTGTCAAAGGACAAAAAAGGCTCTTTACCTCCATCCTGCAGCACTGAGCCGCCTCGCGTACATCTTTCCCATCTCTCCCATGCCAATGATACCAACCACTATATCAGACGTACTAGCTGAATCCACATTGTCCATGCTGTAGCCGTGAGATACCACTCAACGACTTTGGATGCTCGTAGGGGAAGTTTGAATCGAACGAACTCAAAGATCGAATGCCTAACGATCTGCACGAGCATTAATTGACAAATAGCACTCCATGTCGCAGCTCTACGTAAAGTGTATAGTTTTAAGCCGGCATGGAAATACATTTCAAGTCCACGTAGAAGTTGAGCGTCAGCAGAAGACACCGACGCGGAGCTTGTTGCGCCAAGCCGACAGAAATGTCCCCCGGGCGCACCCTAGGGTGAGCGCCCAAGGCGCTAGGGCACGCTAACCCGATACGGAACAGTAGGGCTACGGCTGAGGCAGATCCGTAGCTGGAGAAGGATCTATGCCTGGAGAAGACACCAAGGCTTGAAAATATCTCGAGTGGAGACGAGTTTTGACTCGGCCACTCAGCATCATCCTACGCGTTCGGAATACCGGTATCAGTCGGCAGTATGAAATGCGCTTCTAAGTCCAACAGTTGTTCCATTATTGATCCAGCTACCGAGTCACCATCATTGTCGTTGCACGAAATATTTTTATGCCACAGAAAATGTGGGCTTGATTGACATTACTGGAGCGGCATAGAGCAAGCGCAAAGCGTTCAACGGGTGAGCGGGAAGACCGGCTGCTTTCACCCACGTACTTTAGTCACTTATTTATATTAGCCTATCAACAGATTGCGGGTTCTAGTGTCGACTTGATTTCACGTATAGACTCATCTGAAACCATTCCCTTTCCCGGATCAAGGCTATTCCCAAACAAGGTAATATCGTTTTGATTCCAAAGCCGTCCGTGGAGCAACCTTTCAGTCGGTGAAGGCTTGTAAGCAATGGTGACTTACTTATTGCGCTTGTACGAAAGGACCCTAGCAAGACAGCTTTGTCTTCATTTCGATACCCGATCACTCAAAGCTGTTTGCAGCTCACCGACGCAATGGCTTTGCCTAAAAGCAACACCTCAGTTCAGTTGCAGATCACCGCACTCAAAGCAGTCGTCGGTCCGGATTGTGAAATACTCACAAATTCGGCTGAGGCCGACTTTCAAGAATACGCCAAAAGATGGACTGACATCGGCCGCGAGACTCCAGCGGCTATGGTACTGCCGCGAACAGAAGAAGACGTTCAAAAGGTCGTTCAATGGGCTGTCAAATCATCAATCCCCTTCGTTGCAAAGAGTGGTGGGGGCAGTGAATGGTCAACTATTGGCGACGATGGTCTTGTCATTGACCTGACTCATTACTCGGCGATTCAAGTCGATGCGAAGGCTCGTGTAGTAACTATCAGAGGCGGTGTCACGCAAAAGGAAGCGGCTGTGCGTCTTGCAGAGGAGGGTCTGTTCACAGGTGAGGAGCACAATCGTAACGGTGCACCAGGAAGTCTTACGAACGATACTGACTTATGAGTCTCTCAGCTCTGGGCAACGGAAATGTGGTTGGTGTCACCGGATACGTGCTTGGTGGAGGTTCAGCAATCACAAATTCCATCACCGGCTTCGGGTCAGACCAGATCATCTCAGCTCGATTAGTGACCGCGAAGGGAGAGCTACTCGAAGTCACTCAGGACCTACAAGCTGACTTACTCTGGGCGCTACGTGGTGCCGGTCAATTTTTCGGGCTTGTCACGCAACTAGTCATCAAAGCGTACCCTGTCTCGTTGCTTGGTAGCAAGAACGGCACCATTTGGGCCGGTGCTTTCGTTTTCCCTCTCGATCGGGCCAAAGATGTAGCGAGCGTGATGAAACCATTGATGGACGATAGCCGCTATGCGACTGCTGGCCTGATAATGACCATGGCGCCGCCGCCCGCCCGGAAGCCCTCAATAGTCATTTCGGCGAGATACACCGGCGATCCAGCGGGCGCAGAAGAAGCCTATAAGCCTCTCTATGATCTCAAACCTCTCGTCGCCAACGGATCGCAGGTGCCAATTCAGAACATTAGCGACGGTCGGGAAGCAATCGGCGCCAAGGGAGACTTCAAGCGCTTCGGTATTGTTGGTCTCCGTCGCTTCGACATTGACTCTTTCTTGAAGACCATTGAAATATGGAATGAGCTTGTTGCAGAATGCCCTGATGCCATTAACACCGCATTCAATTTCCAGTGGGACTCCAGGCCTGTAAAGACTCCGCCGTTTGATTCAGCAATGTGTCTTCATGATACTCGATTTTACCAGTATGTGTGACCTCTGATGGAGGTTGTTTCCCATATACGGATACGTACCAGACTGATGCGGCTAATTACATAGGAACAATCTGATCTGGCACACCGACCCGAAGAATCGCAGTAAAGTGGACGAATGTAACGAGAACTGCCTTGCTGTCATGCGTGGCCCCGACACTAGCGAATGGGCCGACTACCAGAATGCGACGAGAAGCGGTCCAATTGAGCTGCGGTTCAGAGGTAAGGACAGGCTCGTGCGCTTGCAACGGCTGAAGAAGGAGTGGGACCCCATGGGAGTCTTCAAAAATCAGTTGCTGGAGTGAGATACAACGTGCATTTGTCTACAGTGCGCGGAGGAACCGAGCTTGCGAGTGGGACTTCAATCTGGCAATAGCAGAATATCACATAGCAAGAAATTCATCCCTAATCATGCATGATTGGATATGACCGTTTGCATCGTCCGAGACATCTAAAAGCCATACATCCAACCCAGGCGAGTAGACGCAAGGGGGTTCTCAAGGGGACCGCCCAGGCTCTGCGCCCCTCTCTTCATGAGACTGCTAACCTCGGATCCCACCATATCATAATCATCCCAATTCAGTACCGATAGACTGTTCTGGTATTGAATCGCGGTGCCCGGCCAATTGTTTGTCACAACGCCATCCTCTGCCCTGTACCAGCTTCTGCATCCAGGCTCTGCAAACACCGTCTTCTTCAGCCACGCCTGCAGTGCATCGTTATAATCAGCGACCGCCTGTGGCTTCGGGCAGATCCCGAGGCCACTGCTACACACTTTTGCAGCCTGTTGAACAACTCGAACCATGGCGCTTATGTAGCGCGCCTGCGCCTCGATCACCAGCATCACCGAAACGTGACTGAGGTTCGTGTTCGGCCCGTACAACATGGCGAAGTTGGGCAAATCCTCCACCGCCACGCCCTGATGTGCGCGCAGGCCGTGTCGCCGGTCGCTGCAGATCTTCTGCCTGCTCTTGCCAAGTATTTCAATGTGACTCAGAAAGCTCTGGGCGTGGAATCCGGTGGCAAAGATGAGCAGATCGAACGGCAACTCGGCGTTCTCAATTTGCACGCCGTGTTTGGTGATGCGCTCGATTGGACGAGTCTCGAGAGCCACGTGCGCCTGGCTGATGGCTGGATAAAAGTCATCAGATAATAGGACTCGCTTGCATCCGAAAGGGTAGGATGGAGTCAGTCGAGCTTGCAGGTCAGGATCCAATGGTAGTTGATGTGTCAGAAAGTCCTTGCTGAATTGCGCTCCCATTTCGCGATCACGCTCATTGACCACCATACCGTGCCTCGCATCCTGGTCTTTGAGAATGTGGGAACGATAGTATCTCCTCGCTGCCGGAACATACTGATACAGGATTTGCTGGATCTTGGGTAGAGCTTGACTGTTTCTCGGTATGATCCAGCTTGGAGAACGTTGGAAGACAGTCAAGTGTTTGGCACGCGAGGCAACCTCCGGAACGATTTGCACGCCGGTGGCTCCATTGCCGATGACCGCAACTCTTCTACCCTCCAATCTTTCGTCTTCATCCCAATTGGCTGTGTGCATGACCTTCCCCTCGTATTCCTTCAAGCCCGGAATCTCAGGCACGTGTGCTGTATGCAATTGGCCAACGGCAGAAATGAGGTATCTGCAGCTAATTCTGTACGCCGTTGATTTGCCAGCTTCCGTGTCCTGAGTAGAAGTTTTATACACGGACCATTCATTGTCACTCTCCCATACAGCTTTCTCGACAGCGGTATTGAAAAGCACATGCCTCCCGAGTTCCCATCGTCGAGTAACGTCGACCAAATATGAATGCAGTTCCCGTCTTGATGGATACGTCTTCTTGCAGTTGTAGTTTGGGGCGAAGGAAAAGCAATACAAGTAGCTATGTGCTACTCAAAAATCTTGCTTAGAAAGCTGTGTGACCATGACCCTTCTGCCCACGTTACCACAGGAGCTATTCACCTACCATCAGCGCAGGAGCCGGGATACCGGTTGTTGTGCCAAGTCCCGCCAAAATCGTCATCTCTCTCGAGAAGGATGAAATCTCGGGTTCCAACACGCCGTATCAAGTCAATGGCCATGCATATTCCTGCGGAATACATATCAGTCAGCCTCGTTTCAAAACCATGCTCAGCCGGGACTACAGTACCCGAGACACCTGCCCCTATGATCACCACAGATGTTTTTTGAGAATGAATTGTGCGCTCACGCGCCATGATCTACTGGAATCACAATGGGATGCTCGTAAATGAGGTGCTTCATACAACCGGGGCTATGCACTATAAAAGATTGTAACCTATTTTCTGGTAAAATAACCTCAAGATGAAACTTTCCAAGCATGCACGCGCAGCAGCAGAAGCTGATTAATTACTGCATGTGGTGAAGACGAAGGAGCAGGCCATTTGATTTCAGGCAACAAGACGTTTTCTATATCATGCAACGGAATGATTACTGCATGTAAGTGGAGAATGACGAATGCGGACATGATTCACTTAAGGCGATAAGGGGTTTTCCTAGGTCATGCATGCAACGGACTAAATAATCTCATCTGATTGAAGGTAACAAGGCGTTTTCTATGTATGTCATGCGGCGACACTTTTTTTTAAAGTTCTTGCTTACATACAGTACTAGCAATGGATTATTATACATTATCCAGCGCCAAAATCTCACCCATAGGAAGCACAAGAAGCGGGGAAATCAAGGATTTTTCGAAATTTTTGCGTAACTGCGCGTCGGAGTATGCAGGGCAGTGCATCGGGATTTCCGGTACCGGACGCCAGCTCTTCAAATCCGAATCGTGCATGCTGCAACTTCCTTGTCGGACCAGCTGATGTATCTCACCTTTCTCTTTGACAAGGCTCGGCAATGCATTCTGGTACCCACCTACAACTAAAGCTGGGCAACCTTCAATGATTACATGTGCCGGAGACCTCGGGCGTGAGGCTGTATTACAAAGACATCCTTCAGGGGAGAAGGCAGTCACACTCATTGCATCCTACTCATTGCATCTTACTCATCGATCGCCATGCATCGCCATTCTCCATGCACTGTTGCCCACCCTCCATTGTGAACCCCCCCCCATGGATTGACCTTCCATTTGTGAGCATCATTGCGATTATCACTGCGATCATCATTGCGATCATCATCCTCATTATTTTTCGATCCTTTGTTTACCGCTTTTGTTACAATTATCGCATACATTCAATACAAATTACGTTACGGCAGTATCTTCATGAATTGAATTATGATTCAGGGGCGTGATGTACTTACTACTTACGAATCCCGAGCAGCGTGCAACTACCGGCTTTTTCCGAGGTTCTGACCATTACGAATCTGACATACAGAATATCTGCACGGGAATGGCCAGCATCACAATTAAGCAAGGCTGTGCCCGTCGTTTGCCACTGCAGCTTGATCTATTTTGAATCAATAGATTCGATCCTGTAGGATAGCTAGTATCTTTTGCCATGAGCAACGCATCTCGAAGCCGCTTCCCCGAGCGGCGACGCACCGACTGGCGCCATGACTTGTATTGATCGTTGAACGAGTAGTCCTGCAGAAGATACCACTAAATCTCCTAGTGAAGCTTAATTACGGCTTGCTCCTGCTAAATTCGGACCTGCGTACTGTCTTCCTGGAGCTTTGGCTGATGACATTGGCAACAATTCCGGCTGTTGTCGAGTAAGCAATCAATCGGTCGGGAGGGACCTCTGATACGAAACTGCACAATGGACTAACGGTCGTTCAACGTTATCTCTCGTTGCCCCTTAGGGCTAGCCTTTGCTCGTCCACGCCCTATTGATCGCAAATAGCATGGCTTCCTTACTGTTCTTGCTTCTCTCGACTTTTGCAGCAGCGAGATCACTCGGGGACCGTCGCCTGTCTATTGGCGATGTGAGGCCTCGAGGGTCTTCTGCCGCATTGGGCAAGGAGGGCAGCTTTGACTATGTGATCATTGGTGGCGGCACCGCGGGCCTGGCAATGGCAGCACGGCTGGCTGAGAGTCGCAACAACACGGTCGCGGTCATTGAGGCCGGAGGCTTCTACGAGAACAATCCTATGGGCGAGTTGAGTGTGATACCGGCATATGATGTCTACTACGCTGGCTCCAGTCCTTCGGATACTGATCCCAGGATCGATTGGGGTTTTGTTACGACTCCACAAGTCGTGAGTAGATGTCAAAACGAGACAATCTCGGTGGCAGCGAGGGCTGAGTCATGATCAGAGTCTGAACAGCAGAAAATTGCATTATGCCAGGGGGAAGACTCTGGGCGGAAGGTGAGGCATGAGTGTGCACAGTGTGCGACCTCACAGCTGTTTTTATACTGGCTGGAAGAAAAATGATGCTAATGAATCGTCGTGACAGCTCTGCGCGCAATTATTTCACGTACCAGCGAGGAACAGTAGAGTCCTACAGTAAATGGGCATCGGAGGTTGGGGACAGCTCTTACGAATTCTCTGCTCTTCTACCGTACTTCAAAAAAAGCGTCGATTTCACGCCTCCGGACAATGCCCAGCGAGCGGAAAACGCTTCCATGGGCTACAATGCAAACGCTTTCGCCTCCGGCGCTGGACCGCTGAAGGTCTCTGCCCCTATCTTTGCAAACCCTTTTTCCTCGCTGGCGAAAGCGGCTTTTGTCAAACTTGGCTTTGCAACGGCTTTGGACTTTGTGAGCGGAACACTCTCTGGAGTCCAATATAACATGAACACCATCGATCCAAAAGATCAAACCCGAAGCTCCTCGCAAACTTCGTTTCTCAACCAGGTAATAAATTCCACCAGAATCGAGGTATACCACGGGACACTGGCGAAGAAGATTATTTTTGATGGAAACAAGGCGCGTGGGGTATTACTAAATACAAGCGGGACAGAGTACCCCGTTTACGCAAACAAAGAGGTTGTGCTATCTGCAGGGGCGGTAAGGCCATGATGAACTGTACCAAACCCATTGTCAAGTGTTAATACAATAATAGTTTCAATCTCCTCAGATGCTGATGATCTCCGGTGTCGGTCCAGCTAACGTCCTCGAACAATACGGAATACCAGTAGTTTCAGATCTTCAAGGGGTAGGTCAAAACATGTGGGACCACTTCATCTTCGGCGCAAGCTACCAGGTCACGACCCTCACGCATTCGGCCCTGGGCAACCCCTCTTCTCTTCAGCAAGCGATAGCGCAGTATCGCGCCAATGGATCAGGTCTTCTCGGCAATCCTGGCGGCGACATCTTGGCGTGGGAGAAATTGCCCAATCGTCAGCGTAAATCGCTCAGCCCGTCCACTCAAGCTAGCCTTGCAGAGTTCCCGCCCGACTGGCCCGAAGTGGAGTACCTCATCCTAGATGCCTACAGCGGAGATAATGAGAACTACATCACTGGGGCACCCCACACTCCCTATATGTATATCTCTCCAGCGGCCGCGATCATTACGCCCCAGAGCCGTGGCAACGTCTCCATATCGAGCGCGGACAGCGAGGATCCACCGCTCATCAACCCAAACTGGCTTTCACACCCAGCGGACCGGGAACTCGCCGTGGCAGCTTTCAAGCGCATCCGCGAGCTAATGGCTACGGAAATTGTGAAAAGTGTGACCGTGGGCGACGAGATCCTTCCTGGGCCTGAAGTCGTAACGGACGCGGATATCTTAGACGCGATCGAAAAGAACGGCATCGAGGCTTTTCACGCTTCGGCGACTTGTAAGTTTGAATTTCGTTTTTTCTTGCCTGGAGTGGTTGATCGATGTACTGACGAGGTGCGGCCGAAACAAAAAGGCAAAATGGGCCAGAAGCACGATCCTATGGCCGTCGTTGATTCTCAAGCCCGAGTTTTCGGAACGAGGGGCCTTCGTGTCGTCGACATCTCCGCGTTTCCATTCCTCCCCCCGGGCCATCCTCAGGCTACTGTTTGTAAGTCACTGCGTCACTGCAAGTATTGCTCCGTCAAAGCTCACTGTTTAACGATGATTTTGTAGATGCTCTTGCGGAAAAAATATCCAGTATAATGCTTCGGCGGTAGAGTGTTGGGAGATAAGCCCTTGGCGGGTTGATTAGCATATTTGAAGCCGGGTAGCTGAACCGGGCGCTGACATGGCTGAGAGGATGCCCTCGGCGCAACCACATGTTGGTGTGCTACAGGCCGATATCGGGTAGACTGATGGGAGGACTCTCTACTGATTTCGCAGCTATTTCAGGCACATGCCCACCTGCATGTATTTCACTCCTTATGTATTCTCGCTATATAGACCAGTACTGCAGAGCAGCCCATAGCCTACCAATTATTCGTCTAGAGGCCTCTTTCCAGTATAGAGGCACCAAATGCACCCGATTCAATCGCAATTGGAAAATTCGTAAATTCATTCCTTTTGGAAAGAAAGGTGATATGGAGAAACAACAGGCCTGATCACGAAATCAATAGCGAAAACCATCTCGTGTCATTCAAACACTCCCTGCCCCTACCCACTTTCCCGTTTCCTTCCCCTACCCCTCTTTCTTCAATCGAAGGGAAACATGAAACCAAAAAAAAAAAAAAAAACTCCCTCACGTATCCCTGCTCCCGTCCCTTTCCAAAACCAGCATAGCCATCGCACTCCCCTTCGGCTGCTCCCACCTTACCAGCCCCAACCCAGGCCTGACCCCCTCAACCAACCTCACCCAATCCTCCATCTCCCTCTCCCCGCCATTGAAACTCTGCGCCATCGTCAGGTCCCTCACCCTCAGCCCCGCTTCAGCCAAGCCCCCAGGCCCCTTTCCCGGCGGCGGCAGCACCGTATCCATCACCACGGCGCGCGCGCCGAGTTTCATGGCCGCGGCGACGTGCCCGAGGATCTGCCGCGCCTCGCTCGCCGGCCAGTCGTGGAGGATCTTGCGCAGGAAGAAGACGTCAGCGGTGCTGTGGGGAGGTGGTTGCGGGGTGAAGAAGTCGTGGGGCTGGAAGCGGAGGCGGGAGGCGATGGCGTCGGGGAGCTGGGACGATGGTGGGGCAAGGCTGGAGAGGGTAGCGGGGAGGTCTTGCACGGTGATGTGGAGGGTGGGGTGGTGGTGGGTGAGGAGGATGGCGGCTTCGCCTGTTGAGCCGCCGACCTGGATACGGTGAGCGGGGGTGTGGATTGCCTAGCTGAATTTGCTTGCGTGGTTCTGTGGGAGGGTTGGAGGGGGGGGGGGGTTTGGGAGGTTAGATTGTTTCTAGCGAGGGGTCCAAAGGATGGATATAGGATCGTGGGGCGGGAGAGAAGGAGCGAGAGGAGGAGGGAGGAGGAATCGGTGGGAGAAAAGTTGAGAGGAGGGGACGTGGGAGGGACGGACTAACATCAACAACATGCCCCTTTCCCAGCGCAGCCCAATCGAACCCTTCCAGGATATGCCGCATTGCCAACGCTTCACTCTGCCCTTGACTGCGCATGTACCGTGCAAACAAAGCCGCCGTCTCCTCCTCCCGCCCAATGTGCTCAAAAAACGGCATGTCCGTCCCGAACGCAACATTGTAAGCCGTCTGATCCTTGCGCACGGTGTCCCCCCACTTCTGCGTCGCCTCCGCAATCCGCTCCGCCGTTGGCGCCGAGTATCTTGTCATGAAGTTGGCCCAGTCCTGCAGGGCCGGCTGGGCGGCGAATTGCGCGGAGATGCGGCTGTGGGCGAGATGCTCGGGTTCGGGTTCGGAGAGGAAGCCGCCGGTCATAGACATGCGGGCGACGCTCTTCAGGCGGGTGAGTGGCACTTTGGCGGATTGGGCGATGGTGGCGAAGCGGGTGCCGGAGCAGCTGGGTAGGGGAGGGAGATGGGCGAGGATGTTGAAGTGGAGGAGCCAGCGGAGACATGAGAGGTGCTGGTACTAGACAGGATTGGGGTTAGAAGATTCTGTGTTTATCAGGTTGATTGGCATGATCGGACGGATTTTAAAAGGCTTCATTGGGCCGCTATGCCAGGAGACCAACTCATGACCGGCTTTTGTCGGGGAATTGACCACTCAAGCTGGACGTGACAAGGGCAGAGGGCAGTTATCTTACATGGATTTGATGCAGTTCTAGGAAATTGCTTGGGCTCATTGCGAGGGTCTGGAGCTCCCAGGAGGCATCGAGCAGCGTTTGCCGCGGCCTATCAGGAATAGACTCTAGTCCTCTCTATCAGCATCTCGTTCAATGGTAAATGAGGTGAGAGACCATTGATGTCGGGAGCCAGACCAGTTGCCTGATCAAGTAAGTAGCCGATAGCCTTTGTATCCTCCGCCACGCGTGCAGCGAGCATTTCTAGTCTTTCACCGACACCCATGATGTGAGCAGCTTGGGTGTTTCCCTTCAACGCAACTACCAGGTTGATAAAGCAACCTCTCAGTCCGCTGAATACAGAATCTCCTTCTTGAGATTATAGTTCAAAGCAGCATGCAGGGAGAAAACAAGCGTGATATACCCTGAAATCAAGGGTGATTGAAAATGCATCTGAGGAAGCGTTGAACCGGCGCGGATGAGGAAAACTACCTCCAGGTGAATATCATCCCAATAGCCCCTACCCTGAAGAAATATTCGCGGTCCTCACGACCTAACTATAGGCGATTGGGGGTCTGACTGGGGGAAACATTGGATAGAAGAAAGATGCTCAGATTTTGACCCCCCGGCTCCGACGCAAAGTATTCAAGTTTTGTATTCGCATTTTCTGAAGTTGATTGTATCAATAACTTACAAAACACATCGAAATACTAATAAAACAGCTCAAATACTGATACGCGTCATATTGGGGTCGGACAAGCGTAGTGCTGCAACCTACGTGTTAAATTCTTAGAGCTGCCTATTGCCGCCTATCGATTTTTAACACGTAATCGCAATATGAGATACCCCGCCTCTTCTGGTTCGCAAGAATGCATTCGCATTGGCCCTCTGCAATATGCAGTTGATATGGGATGCTCGGGTGATCTATGAGGTCACAATAAGCCCGATTGAGCATCGTTGTTAATCTTTTTCAAGTTAAAAGCTCGTTTCTCCTTGAAGATTGGTAGGAATCTTCACCACGAATTATGAAGCTATACCCTTGTACGATCTAATGTTAACATCGATCATGGAGAGATTCAGTAGCCCTCTTCACCTTCTCTAGAGGCGATGAGCTGTGGTACTAAAGGTTTCCTCCTGAACTGAGTAGAACGCAACATCACCAGACTGGTTAATCCAGCTGGCTACGGAAAATAAAGCTTTGACATCATGTCTCATTCTCGTATCCTCATCATCGGTGCCGGAATCGGCGGCCTCGCTCTCGCTCAAGGTTTGCGACGCAGGCATGTCGATTTCGCTGTCTTTGAACGAGATGTCTTGCTGGATTCACGTCTCCAGGGTTATCGCATCAAAAGATTTCCAGAGATGAAGGAGAAGCTAAGGGGGCTCTTCCTCGACGAAGCTTGGTCGGAATTCGAGACTACATGCGCCCAGACAATCCTCGGGGAAACAAACCTGAATGCCACTGACGCGGCTATTCTGGCCTGCCGGAAAGGTCATTTGCCTGAAGGAGCACCGTTGCCATACACGGCCGACCGTGGCCTACTGCGTCGAGCAATGATGACTGGCATTCAAGACTCCGTCCACTTCGGTAAACAATTGGCTCGCTATGAAATCAAAGACGGCTATGTTGAGGCGTTCTTTACAGATGGTAGCATAGAGCAAGGCACTTTACTGGTCGGCGCGGATGGCAGCCGCTCTGCTGTTCGCAAGCAATTCCTTCCTGACTTTCATTTTCTCGACACAGACGGCTGTTGCATCTACGGCAAAAGCTTCCTTGGTTCGGAATTGAAAGCACGTTTCCCTCTGAAATACCGTCAGTGGATCACGGTGGTCAAGGACGAGTCTCCCATAATCCAGTCGATCATATCCGGCCTCCGTTCGTCGATTACTATGGTCACCGAGCCTGTTGAGTTCTCTAACCGAGAATCTCGGGATGACTTACCCCAAGATTATGTCCATTGGGGCTTGCTCTTCCCCAAAGATTCTTGCGGCTTCGGCGAGGACGGATTGAACGAAGCTTTACGTTCGAATCCCTCAGGATTGGCGTTGGAGATCACAAGCCAATGGGATCCATCAATTCGATCTTTGCTGGAGCTGCAAGACAAGTCGCTCACGTCGGGGATGCGGGTCTATTCGGCCAGTCCAGAGATTGGATCGTGGGAATCCTCACCCCACGTAACAATGCTGGGCGACGCGATACACCTCATGTCCCCATCTGGCGGTGTAGGTGCCGTTGCCGCCCTCAATGACGCTGCAGCTCTGGCCCAGATCATCGCCGAGAAGCGGGGGGTGTTATCTGTCGAATCGATCGGGAAATTCGAGCAGATGATGAAGGACTTTGCTGGTGCTTGTCTTCGTAGGAGTTTCATAGCAGGGGAGAAGATGTTAAACACGCCACCCGCAGAAGGATGCAAAAAAGCGGATCTGTAGAAATATCAATATACTTATGAGTCTCTTCCTGTTTCTTTCGACTTACGCATGTTTCTTTATCTTCTGTACCTATTTGGTCAGTGGATACCTGCAGGCTTGATAGGATAATCATATGATGTGAAAGCGTGCCTCCAAACTTTGCCTAAGGCCAGTTGAACCTTCAAAATGGTGTGATCCATCGAAGTCGCTTCCACACTTGTATTCCCGCTCTCTTTCCTAATCTTCTTCAAGTCTAGAATTTAGCTCACGAAGTCTCAAAGAATGGACTCTCCACTTGTCCAAGAACGATATCTACTACTCATCTTCGAATTAGCCTCCTCGCACACCATGTCGATGATCCTTATTAGGTTTTGGTGGGGGAGCTGACAGAGTCGTGCGAGCGGCGTAGTTAAATTCGCTTGAATTGCAAAAGGCTGTACCGAAATTAGCGTATGCAGAAAGCTGTGGAATCCTTGGCATTTTTCCCCCCTAATTTTTCTCCCCGTATTTGGCCCTGGATTACTACTAAATAAATAGAGATATTAATACCTCATAGTCTAATGATTAGAAGTTACGTATTACATAGATATTAGTAAATGGACGGACTGAAATACGAGATAAAATTACATAGGACGGGACCTTACGTAACGTAAATATTTACCTTTTCTTTCGGAGGGAGAGAGAGTCTTGGAGACCATAGTATAAGGAATCTAACAGTAGCGGAGATAGTAGAGTGTTTACATCGGCAAGTTGACCAGTAGCTCGAGAAGTTGATAGTTGCTACATCTACAAAGGTGCAACCGACTCTGAGAATCCTAACTTCAGGGCCCGAGGGGCCCGAGGGGGCACATTTCTGTTTGCTTGAGCTGCCAAGCCCGCCTCGCTAGAGCGACTAGCGCGGCACAGGACGCTAACAAACCACGGATTCTGTAACTTCTCTTGCTCGATCTTGCCCAACCTCGACAGCGTTTATCAACAAGCGACTCAAAGCTCTTCATCATGCCTCCGAAGAAGAAGGTTGAGCGCGCCGCCACCGAGAACATATCTCTCGGCCCCCAAGTTAGAGAAGGTTGGTCCTCAATCACCAAGAGACCCCCTCCGCCGTCCTTTCTTGTCCAAGATTCTAACTGTCTCAACAACAGGTGAACTCGTCTTCGGCGTCGCCCGTATTTTCGCCTCTTTCAATGACACCTTCGTCCACGTTACCGATCTCAGGTTCGTTTCTACTACATGAACAACGAGGTGTTGGTTCAAAGGCTTACATTCTGGGTGATTCCAGTGGCCGCGAAACCATCAGCCGAGTGACTGGCGGTATGAAAGTCAAGGCCGACCGTGACGAGTCGTCCCCATACGCTGCTATGTTGGCTGCTCAGGATGTTGCTACTAGATGCAAGGAATTGGGCATCAATGCTTTGCACATCAAGATTAGGGCTACTGGAGGTAAGACCATTCATGCCCAAATGACCATCTCCACAACAAGGCACTGACATGTGATTGAAGGCAATGGCACCAAGACCCCAGGCCCTGGTGCACAGAGTGCTCTCCGTGCGCTTGCTCGGTCTGGAATGAAGATTGGGCGTATTGAGGATGTCACACCAACTCCATCAGACTCTACACGTCGCAAGGGTGGTAGGAGGGGTCGTCGTCTATGAGCGACAAATACTAGTCATGGTAGCAGTCCATGTAGCGTGATCATAGTGAAAAGAACGAGAAGAACGGCTTTAGCCTGGTCTTCCTACAATTCAAGCTTGCAAATCAAGCCTCGTTCAATTACAACAAACGCAATGAATGTCGAAGTGAATGTATTGAACTCATTCATTGTCTAGGTCTACCACAACAGGAGCATATTCCCCCCTTTCATCTTCTCCCTCCATCTCTTCTGTCTCCATCTCAACCATCTCTCCATCGGCCAACTGCACCATACCCTTCCTCACGAACTCATCTCCAAGCTCCCACCCATGTTCGCCTTTCAAGAACGCCTCCAATGCCTCCATCTCCTCTCTGATATCCTTGCCTTCTAGCTCCCCAAACACCTGGTCCAATGTCCTCTTAAACACTTTCAATAGCCCCTTCAGCAACCCCCCTCCCACATCACTCATATCAAATAATCCGCCCTCTACATCCTCACATCTCTCCATCTGTCTCCGCAACACGACCAAAAACTTCGCAAACCAACGGTCCCTCTCCCTAACAGCCCGCTTACAGGTCAGCACAAGCCCCACGCATCGCTTCCACTCCTCAAGACACGAATGATTTGCCACCGTAAGCACCATCAGGAAGCAAGCCTCCATCTGGCCCAGCACTGTGTGATCCCACTCCTCTTCCCCGTCCCTACCTAGGCTTTGGCATCTCTTCACAACATCATTCAACGCCCAACTCTTGTCCACAGCCGCCTCTGTCCTCTCTCTTCCAACCGCGCCCTCCCTCCAAGTCCGCTTCAAATCAATCCCCAACGTTCCTAAGTCCATCTCCTCTCCCACCTCCTCAGCAGTTAAGCCAGGTATATCATCGCGATCTTCTTTCGCACAGCTCGCAGATGTGATCCTCCAGTCTCCATTCTGCGTCAAGTGCGATAGCAAGCGCGGCGTGACATGCTCCGTCAATGCGGGCCAGTCCCCAGCTTCAGGCTTCGCGTCCTGACTCGCAGACTGTCGGTAGGGTGACAGATGCCTCTCCCACCATTCAGGTAATTTCGCTCGATAATCTTCTGGACTGTCGTGGGCCTGTAGCGAACCTATCGAAGGGACCCATTTGCGTACTATAAGCGGCGACGGCGCAGAAGGAAGCGCGGACGGGATGTGGAACCAGAAGCCATCGCGGATGGAGAGTGAGGTCGTCTCGCTAGTGAAGATAAAGTGCCAGCCTGGTGGTATGTCTTTGATGCCACGAAATTGGGTGGAGGTAGTGAAGGAGAGCAGATCGATGCCGCAAAGGATGCTTGGGGGAAGATTGAGGAGAAGAGCGGCGGCTGTCATGCTTAGTTGTGGGGTAGCCATTGTCGATATTTCAAGCGGCTGTCAAGTCGAGATGTATATGTTTTCGCTGCTCGTTTCCTCGCGCAAGACACCTATGCAGTGGGACGAATAAGGTGCCCGAACTACTGGTGGTGAGAATGCCATAGTGAATATCAGCTCTACTGGTGGGCATTACGTGATCTGTCCCTCCTGTAGCTTGAGGTTTTCTAGAGGGCTTGTCAGACTCGCATCGGAAGCGCGGTTCATGTACAAGACAATAATAATATGGCGACTTCCAGATTAAGGGAGCGGATTAAAAAAGGTGGATAGGTAGAGAGCAACATCGGGTGAAATATTGTTTCGTCTATTCTTCCCCTTATTTAATTCTTTTGATCCATTCTCTAGTTAGAAGATGGATAAGGTATCTATTAATCGGACGTTCTCCCGGAATTGCCACTTTGTACCCCTATTTGACTAATGATATACTAGAGACTTTTTTTTAGAAATTCCGCGATACCCTACTAAGTCCAAAATTCAAAAAATACAATCTAGGTTAATGTATTATAATTAGGTACTTATCCTAAGTTTACTAAAATCTCAGAAATAGTAATCTAACGATATTTTTATTATATACTCGATTTTAAGATAATTACCTTACCTAGTTCATAGTTATTAAGATATATAAATTTTCGTTGATTTCGCGCTGGATTTCTACGAAGGTCGGCGATTTTCGCCGACCTACGCTAAGACTTCGCCGAAATCTAGCGCGAAATCAACGAAATCCCCTTTACTACTACCTTACGTATATAGTATTTATATCTTTAAAAATCTCGTAGGTAAGGTATTAAAGTCATTCCTTATTAATATACCCTGAAGTTTTAACGGGGTTATGATTGGTGGTTGTAGAGTATTAGCCTGGATTATAATTTTTGGATTTTGGATTTAGTAGGGTGTCGCGAAATTTCAAAAAAAAATGCCATAAGGTATCATTAATTAAATAGGGGTAAGGGTGTCCAGGGTGATCTTGCACCTCGTCTAGATAAGAAATTCTTTCACCCTTCCAATGAAGCACTCTTTCTGATTCCTTCTTCAAGGTCGTTCCGAAGATCGAGGCCTGACTCGTATACTTGGAGGCAAGCATTGTTCTGCACATTGTGATGACGGGCACCATGGCCCATATACTGTTCAAGTATGCCTGGATATCGGCGGCGGTTTTGGTCGGTCTTTACGCTGGTCTCCTCGGACTGCTCACAACGTCGTTCTTCCAAGCCCATGTTGTCTATCTCCATAAAATCCAGATGACCTGGTTCAAGGATCTCGACGTCCCCGAAAGTTTTGGCTTCCTACGCAGCCAGACCACCCCATTTTCCATCAAGTCCTCCACTGGCGGATCGCTGTACACCTGGCATATTTTACCCATCGAAGTATATCGTCAGCACGAGCCCGCTCTAGTTTCGGAACCCTCTGGCTTCGCCTTGGACATCACATCCCGCTTAGCCTTCAAGCTACTGCGCGATGACCCTGATGCTCGATTGATCATTCACATGCATGGAGCCGCAGGGACCGTTGGGTCAGGCTACAGAGTTCCCAATTATCGCGCGCTGTCGGCAGGGCAGCCCAAAAAGATTCACGTCTTGACATTCGACTACGGAGGTTTTGGACGCAGTCGCGGCACGCCATCCGAGCGTGGACTTTGCCTTGATGCCATCTCGGTGGTCGACTGGGCGATAAAAGTCGCCGGCATTCCACCAACCCGGATCCTCATCTTTAGCCAATCAATAGGTACTGCCGTGAGCCTCGCTGTTTCAGAGCACTTTGCTTCGCAATCTCCGCCTATTGTGTTTGCAGGCACCATCCTCGTCGCACCGTTTGTTGACGTGGCGACGCTCGTAGCGACGTATCGTGTGGCAGGTTCCATCCCCATTTTGTCACCGCTGGCCAGGTTTCCACTGCTGTTCAACTACCTTAGTACCTTCATAAAGGACAAATGGTTGAGCAAGGACCGTATCGCAGAATATATACGGGCCAACGAAGCTAATGGGGAGAAGTATCAGCTGACTCTGATTCATGCGGAGGATGATTATGACATCCCCTTCCACCACACTGAAGCGGTCTTCTGGCACGCCATTAATGCTACGGTGCCCCGAGGAATCACCTACGACGAACTCGACGAGGTGAAATATAAGTCAAAGAGGGATCTGGGCGCTGCAGGGTCAATTGTGGAGTGGCGAACGGAAAACGGCGTCATTAGGGAGGAGATACTAAAGACCGGCCTGCACGATGTTATCATGGGCTACCCGGTAATCACTATGGCCGTCATGCGCATCTTTGAGGGTGCGGATCCATCTTTCAATTGATGCGCCGATGAGAGGAGGCAAATGTCAAGAGGGAACGATCTGGAGTCAATTGTGCTTGCGCGGGTCTCTCGCACACGGTTGTGTATCAAGAATACATTGCGTTATCGTTAGATCTATTTTCAGACGTCTATGACGCTAATATACCCGTTTTATTGTACTTTGCTGGCTTACTGCTTAGAAAGACGTAACCCAGAGACTGTTACCAAAGGAAAATATTTGCCGATGTTCGTTTATGCGCGTACTTATTATGACCAAGATTGTTATTCACCCGTATTGCTCTCAATTCGAGGCGCCTAGGGCGAAACTTGTGTTATCTCCATAGATACCCTGGTATATAGCCCTAGACTCCTTCGTCGTTGTTTTATTCTGGTCTGGCGATGTTTTGACGTAACGAAAGTCGGGTTTGGACGAAGTCACCGTTTACAATTTCCATTGGTTCTAGTCAAAATTTACTGTACAGCAGAGCTGGGACCTTTGCTACACTTGGGGCGAGATTGTATCTCAATCAACTTTCGCAGACAAGCTGGCAAAACTCCACGATAGTGCGAAATTATAGATTTGACACAGAAGGAATGGACCTCAGGCCATCCTAGATATAGTAGAAGAAAAAATATCATCTGAAGACATAGTCTATGTATATTCTTGATGAAAAATGGCTCATTGTTGCTCATTTACAAGATGTGGATCCAGTAAGTTGAGACGATATAGGTATCATAGATGGCCGGATCAGAAGCCCTGAACGCCGCAATAACGCCGCCTATCATGACGACACGGCTGAGAAGGTACAGCACCGGCGACACGAGGCTGATCATGGTCAACGGGCCGCCCCATCGGAGAACGACCTTTTCGAAATGCATGAAGATCAGCATAGAAAAGATCGATACGAGCGCTGCCGCACGCCATAGCCACTGCTCGACGAGCGTTGGGAACACCGTGTACCAGGATATAAGATGGAGTGCGCCGAATGAAGCTCCGAAAAGACATATCACCGGCCAGAGGATCTTGGAGTGGTACAACTCGGGGTCCCAGCACGCAACCACGGTCTCTTTTCCAGAGACTTTGTTCTCCTTCAAATCCTCACCACTCTCAATTGCGCGCGCAACAGCTTGTTTGGTTTCATGCGAGTTCGTTTTTTCCTGAGCCTCTTGTGCGGCCTTTTGCTCGGCTTCACGTGATGCTTTTTGCTGAGCTTCTTGCAATGCTTTGTCCTCGGCCTCTTTCTCGAAGACTCGAGGTGTGAGGTACCAGATGGTCCAGAGCGAGCCTTGTTTTCCTATGCCTTCGTTATCAAAGACGCTGCTGACGGCCATCGACTCGAAGGTCGTTTTCTGTTCCGAAAGCATATCTGGTAGGTCGACGACGGATGGATTCATAACATCTTTCGGTTTGACCCACCAGAAGAAGTACGTAAGGGCAATTAGTGGAATGTAGCTGAGCGTCATTGTTTCAAGTTGAGAAAGTGGAAGAGTATGGGCACGTCGCATTATGCTCTGCGCCACGAACCAGAACACTTGGCCAAGCGCCAGCAGCTTCGCGGTACCGTCTGCATTACTCTTGTCACGTATGTTCTCCTCAGATAGGCCCCAAAGTGCGTGGTCGTCCCAGTCAATTAGACCTTGCTCTAGTAGCCACGTGTATTGATTCGGCCATATCACTTTCTCGCCGCGCGGCGTGCGGTACCTGAGAGCGAGCATACCGATATAGAAGGCGTGAACAAGCTTCAGGCATCCTCCTGTCAATCCTGCGCAATTCTTCACCATCTTTTGCGCTTGGCTCCATTCCTGGAGTCCCTCAACGGCTACAAATTCGGGCGCGATGATAGTCTTAAGGAAGATGGCGGTCTTGTGCAGCCTGTGGAGTAGCGGACGTTTGCAGACTCGCACATGTAGTACCACCCAGGTACATAAGAAGATGGTTAAGAGGCAGCTGAGGATAAGACCTAGGGTCCCACGCCCTGGAGATTCAAGCACCCAGCCAACCAACACTTGTGATGTGGGCGATGGACGCGAAGTCAGATCCATAATGGCCGCTTAGGTCCACTGCGGCTTACTGGAGTAGCCTTGAATAAACGGATGTCCTAACGAAGTGAAAAGATTACACTTCGATCGATTCCAAGGCTTATCTATGGTCCACAAAGTAACGAGGGAAGACCTGCCGATCTTGCACCTCCAACCACTGGGGACATGCCCAGGTTGGTGGCATATGCGCAACAGTGGCGCAGCAGCTGGAAGGCAACTGGAGCCGTTCTCGAGGTGACCGGTGGTGATGCGGCACTCCATCTGGGTGATGAGCACGCTAGGCTGATCCTTCCCCTTACCAGCCCCTGAGGAACGCGGTACAGACCAATTTAGGTAGCCTCGGAAAATAGCTATTACCGTACGTATACAAAAGAACGGTACGCCGCCAACCCTGGCTCTTCTGGGTATGATCTTCCCACCATATTCATGATCAGCCTTTTTGTATAATCCAAACGATCATGGGCCGCAAAGCCGTGCTAGAACTAGCGGAGTAACTAATGTAGAGAGCCATAGTCAATAAATATAAGGAAAGATCTCACTGGGCGGAGGACATCATCAAAGACCATATGAAGTATGCGAAGCAGACGGCCAAAGACCAGAATTGGACCATGAGACCTTATAAAACGCGATACGGGAGAGGCAGTACCCACGAGACGCAGAGGTTAACTTTTGATATAGTACGGGAGCGGGGAGACCTATAAAGAAGGTTCGAATCCTTTTGATCATTCTCCGATCAAAGATTTTCTTCGCTTCCACATCGCTATCAACTAAGCAAGAATCGACGACGAACAAACCATTCTCCCTCGAGTGAAAACCTTTCCGGAATGACTCTTTACTGGATTTACTCGAGCTATGGGCAACCTGATCAGCAAGATAGGTGGGGTATTTACATAATGCAAAATGTAAATTTACATATCCACGTGCCCTTGTCTTTTCTTCTACCTAGACACTCTTCAATCCCCATCGTCACCCCTAGATACCACCAGCGAAGATCCTGGAACTCGCCACCTGATTTCCAGACTCGAGTCATCTACCACGGGATCGACTCGCCGGAGCTGGCACTCAAGATACCAGGCTTCTATGCGTTGACATCATCGAACAATTTCACCAAGTTGCCGACAATGTCTTCAAGAGACGTCGGTGCTTCCTGTGTCAACAGCTTCAGCTGCCCCATTACCCGTGGCCGTCCGCACAAACGTTTGAGGTAGATTTTGGTGTTTGTAGTTGGTAAGTCCAATATTTGCTGTTCTTGTTATGTGTTGCTAGGTAAGTTAATGTTATGCTTATGTCGTATGTTATACCGATACAAAGAGGTTGTACTTCGTCGTTATACATACCTCGAGGTTTGGTGAGAGTCAAGTGATTCTGTATTGTTGAGATGCTATGTAAGCTTCACGTCATTGGTTTCGACGTCCAACACATCTACGAGCTTCGGATTATCAGTCACTGTGATCTTACTTACTGAATGCTCTCCGCAGTAAAAGGCGGCAGAGGCCACAGGCAAGGCCGATAATAGAGAAGCATCTGCTGTCACTGGTCTGGTCTACTGCTGCGCGAAGCCCGAGGAATCAATAAGAATGTTGGCCATAAACGCTGTCGGCGATGGCTTAGCCAACTGTCTCTTCCATTCCTGATTAATGTTTGTACGTTCATATAAATTCCGCACCTCATCAAAATTGAAGAAAGAAGCAAGCAGTCATCGGATGGTTTGGATGTGAGTCTGAGCGGACAGCCACGAGGCGATGTAAGAGGAGGTCGGAGTTGTAATCAGGCCGAGCGACGGAGGAAGGGATGTGGGGGTGGTTTTAGAGAGGAATGAACGACGAATTTCAGGGGAAAGAGGTTCAGACTGGGAGAGTGATCAGACGATGTTGATGTTGAACGTCATCTATATGGATGGGTGTACACCCAAGGCGTCGCTCAAAATTTTACAGCAGTCAGTGTGTGAAAGGAGTGGGATAGAAGGCTACGCGAGAAACGTCTCAGCAAAGGACGCGATTCTCATCAGGCCGATATCTGATAGCATGATAAAATAGCATGATATATCGTACACTATGTGCTCTTCTCGAAACCAACCTTTCGCTGAACAGCCGCATATGATACAATACTGAAAGAGGATCCGATCGCGGCTATGTTGCACATGAAATCGTGCAAGCTTCGCATCCAGAATGATATGTAATCAAAATGCCTTTAGACGCATGCAACTGCCAGACTTCATCGCTTTCAGACTGGCCCTACTTCTTCGCCGGTGCCTTCGCAGGTGCTTTCGCAGGAGCTTTTGCTGGTGCGGGCGCTTTTGGTGCAGGCTTAGCAGCTGCCTTTGAGTTCGCGGGCGCACCATTCTGCGCAAGTTTAGCTTGGTTCGATTGAGGAAGAACCGCCTTAGGCTGGGGCGTCTTTGCCTGCGACGATGCCGACGATCCACCATTCTTCTTCGATGGGCCCAGCTTCGGTGGAGGACCGCGCTTCGCTCTCTCGAGTTTCTTGCGCTCCAGTTCCTTCTTCTGGTTTTGGAGTAGTTGCTTTCGCTTCCATTGCAGCTCCTTCATTTGCTTCTCACTGATCTGCCATACCACGGGATCGCGCAGGATTTTTGCGCGGCGGGCTCTGGCGGCTTGGGGCGTTGGGGCGGCTTCGATGTATTTGATTTGGGGTTGGGTGAGTTGTTGTTGGATGGCTGGGGCTGGGGCGCCGGAGATAAATTTGTTGCCTTCTAGAGTGTCCGTGAATTGTTGGAGAGCGTTGCCTTGGCTTGCGAGGGCCGTTACTGGGGCAGGAGGGAAGGTCAGCGAGCTGTAGCGGTATGTGGATGTTTGAGACGCTGGAGGTACTTACGTCCTTTGTTTACTATTCCTGCGATGCCTTGGAAAGTGTCCTTGTTGGGCTGGACACCTAGCTCGAAGGAGAAGAGTTGGTTGGATATTGCGTCCATGATCCTTTGCATGTAGTTTGTATGTAGAGATGTTCTATTGAGTGTGCTCGCGTGAGGACTTTGGATGCGGCTCGCAGGAGAATGAAGCGTGACGTAAGGGAGGCAATTCAAGGTTGTGGATTGTGGCTGGAGGCGTAGGGCTGAAACGGCTAGGCAGAATACAGATTTGGCGCAAATGAGGTAAGGTACCTTAGAATTCGATCAACAAATCATACGAAGGTAGTACCATTTATATCAAGCTCCTGATCAGTTACAGATTAGAACTTATACCGGACGTTTCTATACCAAATCATTAAAGAGCTAGTCACAAAAGCACCGTGACGATTGCCTCCAGACAACGCTCCCTCAGCTTCCTCCTCTCCACATAGCCACGAAGGTTGGAGCGCGAAAAGCAATGTATTGTGCGCAAACGTAGGTTTTGATCTGGAATTTTTTTTTAAATTCTTTGTGCATTGGCTTATTAAAAGCAGCTACATACAATGCTAGCTCGACTCCCGCACCCAGGAAAGATCTCCATCAAAGCTCAAACACAATCTCTAAAATGCTCTCACATCTCACGCTCAGTTTCTATAACCTCGCCTGCGCATTCCCAGCCCCTTGGCTCTGTGGATGTGGCGCCAACGGCTCCGTCTCTTTCTCAATCCGCCTCCCCAAATCCTTGTTTATTTTCGTGAACATCTCATAAGTTCTTTGCCTTACAGCAGGCTTAGCCGCGCTCAGATGTCCTGCAACGTTGCCAACAAAATTGTCCTGCTGACCCTCTTGCCTCCCAAGAACCTCCCATAGCAAAGCCGGCTGCACAAAGTCCTCTTCTGTGACTGGAAGTTGCTGGGCTACGGCCGCACCAGCCCATTTCTCGTGTTCCTGGCTGGGCTTGACGGGCTTGTAGGTCATGTTGCGGTAGGTGGAGGGGTAGTTAGGGTTAGCGCCATAGTTGCCATTAACGGCCATGATGCCGTCGCGCTGGTAGGGGTTGAAAGCGCGAAGGGGCTGGTTGACGGGGATTTGTTGGTAGTTGACGCCGAGGCGGTGGCGGTGGGTGTCGGGGTATGAGAATAGACGGGACTGCAGGACGGGGTCGGCTGAGGGCTCGACGCCGGGGACCATGTGGGAAGGTGAGAACGCGACTTGTTCGATTTCGGCGAAGTAGTTCTCTGGGTTGCGATTGAGGGTGAATTTGCCGAAGCGGCGGAGTGGAATGTCCTTTTGGGGCCAGACCTTTGTGAGGTCGAAGATGTTCCAGCGGAATTTCTCGGCTTGTTCGGGGGAGAGGACTTGCAGGTAGCAGGTCCAGCTTGGGTATTGGCCGTCTTGGATGGAGTTGAAGAGGTCTTGGGTGTGCCAGTCTGGGTTTTCGGAGGCCATGTTGCCGGCTTCGCCGTTCGTGAAGGTCTTGCTGCCTTGGTCGGTTTTGCAGTGGACTTGGACGTAGTTGAAGGTGCCCTCGGGCTTGGTAAGCTTGTAGGTGTGGCCTGAGTAGCCATTCATGTGGCGGTAGGAGTATGGGGTACCGCGGTCAGAAAAGAGGTGCATGACTTGGTGGGCGGATTCTTGGTGAGTGGAGAGGTAATCCCAGAACCTGGACATGGTCAGTACACGTTCCTATGTCGTTCGCAAACATATTTGCCTACATGGTAGCGTCTTTGAGATTGGTTTGTGGGTTACGCTTCTGGGTGTGGATGAATATTGGGAACTTGGAAGGGTCGCGGAGGAAGAAGATGGGTGTGTTGTTGAAAACCCAATCCCAATTGCCTTCCTCAGTGTAGAATTTGACGGAGAAGCCTCGAGGATCTCTAGCAGAATCTGGGCTTCCCTTCTCACCACCAACGGTTGAAAAGCGAGCGACACATTTCGTCTTCTTGCCAACGCCGCTCAGCATATCGAGGGAAGTCTGCCGAATGTTAGTGGAAATGGCATCAATTCTCCGCAGTCACACAAGCTTACCAAGTCACTAATGTCGTCAAGAAGCTCGAACTCGCCGTATGCGCCTGCACCCTTTGCGTGGACGACACGCTCGGGGATACGTTCGCGATCGAAGTGGGCAAGGAGATCAATCAAGTGGAAGTCTTGGAGCAAGAGTGGCCCATTCTGCCCCACTCTTTGCGAGCTTTCCGGGTCTTGCACTGGGCACCCGTTGGATGTGGTGTAAACAGGCTTCTCCTCGTATCTGAGGGTGCCTGAGGGCTGATCATTTGCAACCATTTTGACTGATGTGTTGTGATGTCTGTATGTGCAAGTCCAGAGTTTCAGATGGTGAAGAGGAAGCGGCGGTTATTGTTTAGGGGAGGAGGATCCTATGTACTTTGGACAGGGTCTATCACATCTTTTCTTTGGGGTAGAGGGGTCCAATCCCGTGGCCAATCACGGCTTTGGCGCAGAACGTTATCTATCGGCTCTGAGGAAGGGGAAAATCTTTTCCCACGTGGATTTCACCAGCTTTTGATAGTTCAACCATGGTCTTCTGCGATGCATGAATTCGCTACGAGTACCGACGCTTTCTTGACTTTTTCTCACTTGGATTCATTTTCGAGCCTACTTTACAAATCGCAAAGGGCAGGCATCAAAAAAATCCAGAGAATCAACAGGGTCCTTCGAAGTCGACTGTCGCGAGCCTCGATCAGCTCCTAGGGGTCGAATACTGCTCACTGAAAGTTCCTGGCGTTACGGGACTATGCAGGTGCAACTTAGTCCTTAGGCATGTTTTCTGGCAATGGCTGTGGACGTCAGCGTGCAAAGAGAATGAGCGGTAGATTGGAAGGCAGAACAATGTCATTTCGCCCTTCCATATTAAAGCCCCAAAGAGATCGTATGAGATGGAGAAAATTGTGGCACCGATTTGAGCGCGAAAATGGGGCCTGGGATAACGGTATAGAAGAGCAGCTAACAAGACATAAATGCAATGCCAGCAATTTCACTCGCTATACGTCTTCAACGGGGTACGTGGAATGTCGACACGCAGATACGTAGTAGAATTCTTACTTGGGTTCTCAATTCACAAAGCGAAGCGGTATCTATCTGTCACAGGAGAGAGACCCAAGACTGTAGCCCACCAGCAGAGGAGATAGATCCAGCAGTAGATTATATAAGGTAGTAGATCGTATGAGGCCAGGCAATGTCTTCTTACTCCCAACGTCCTAGCTCAATGCTTTCGCCCTTCCACGCCCGCCCAATACATTTTGCTTCTCAGTAAAAATGCCTTGACCCCAATGCTGAGAATGTCTCCCGGAACGCCACGAACGCTATGCGCTATGCTATAACGGAAAATTCCATCTCGTCCTCATGTTCGTCTATATCATGGTGTGTGTAAAAATCATGAAAAAAACATTCTCATGTTTCTTTGTGTCCTTTAATTTGGTGTCGTCGTCATGCTTGCCGTAGTAGTGGCACGAACACGGGTCAATGGTCTCGTTGTAGTTACAGTCGGTGCTCGCGCAGCGGAAGCCGTTTTCGGTGCGGCAGTGGGAGCTAGCGTAGTCGTCTCTCGACAGCCACCAAGCCACCCATGCTTCACACATGAAGTGAGTAGCATGTCGGACGTTAGTGTAGGGCTGGTACTCTTTGGCGAGGTCGTTGGAGACAATGTCGTCGTCTCCAGACAACCTCCGAACCACCCATACTTCACACACGAGGTGCTTGGTAGGTGGGTGGTCGATGTAGAGCTCGAGGAGCTCGTCGAGCTTGTGGTAGTGGTCTCATCAAGGCATCCTATAGATATTAGCTATTTGTTTGGGAACCATAGTATCTCAAGAGTTAGATACCCCACCATCCAGGCGTCTTGCAAGTCGTGGTTCGTGTCGGAAGTGCCGTTGACGAAGTACTGCTGCTCGTTGTGATAGAGTCAGAACCGTTGCTGTGGAAATATTTCCAATTGAAGCAGTCGATACATTCCTCGTCCGGTACACATTGAGGCACATCAGGGTAGGCCTCAATCACATCATAAATGACGCTACGGATTTTGTGATACCCGGCTCCTACGCGCCACTGTTTATCTTCCACTGTATCATAGCGGGAAACGCAGCCAGTATGACATTCAGTTTGCATCGAATAGCCTCCGAGTGTACATGCAGAGGTTGCTGCGTTGCAGCTTCCCATAAAGATAGGATCAGCGGTATGACCAAAGTGAACCGCACCAGTGTGTTTTCTAGTTTGAGGAGCACTTGGATGCGCATCTGGTGGAGAAGGCAGACCCAATCTCGCAGCAGCAAGCGCGTCACCTGGGGCTTCGAAAGTCGTAGTAGGTAGTCCGAAGGTCAAGCCGAGGAGTGCACTTGTGGAGCCACCCAAAGAATGCCCTGCCAGCCAAACACTCGAGTTGGGGTAGAGTTCAGTGACGTTCCCGTATAATTCGGTTGCCTTCGAGTAATATCGATTTTCTTCTCGCAGAGCCTTGACCAGGCAAGTTTGATTGCAAGTAAAGGCTGCTGTCATGCAGTCGCACACCTGGTGCCATAAGTAGTGACCACCTTGACCACAGCAACAGCCAAAAAACAGATTGTCATTGACTTTGTCGTTGGTTGTGGTCTCCGCTCCATCGAAAACAGCCGCTGATCGTCGATACCAAGTCAGCATTGCCATATAAAAATGTCTAACGAATAGCGAGACATAATCAACGAGTCCGCCAGGTCAAACCACGCTTGAATGTATCTTGCTACTCAATAGTTGGTATGAAGGAGAAAGAGACAAGACTTACGGGAGGTCCCCTTTATTGCTATGATGACCGTGGAGTTATCTTTATCGGCGAAGATATGACCACGTAGGCTATCTCCCTCCCATCCAAAGGCCTGCGAATGATTGAACGTGCCTGTTTCATCCTGCCATTCGCCAGTTCCAGGCTCAGCGGTATATGCGTTCCATGTCATTTTGGCAAGATTTATCACTGTTTCCTTGTCTGTAGTGTTAGGCCCAGATACCTCATCCATAACCCATTCCGATGCGTCGACCGTAGAAGCTGTTCCCGCGAGTCTTGCGTTATGGTACAAAGACTGCATCTTCGAGACTCTGCGATCTGAGAGTCGCTCGATGGTTGTTTTCCTTGATCTAGCATGTAGGACGCCAAGCTGGAACTTTTCGCCTTCTTTGTCTGAAGCAGCCCACACGACATCTCCGGGCCTTATATCTCGCCACCTATAAAAGTTGGGGAATGTACGAGTACCATGCTCAGATATATGTCTCAAGGTAAAATCGTGCTCGTGACTTGAAGCAACTATTGGCGCCTGTGGTTCGAGAGGCGTTGAAGGTATGATTGGAAGTATCGGTAGCTGATTTGCTGCATTCATCCAGCCGTTGGCCCATGCTGCAGCAGCTGTTGTTTGGATCGCTGAAGAGGCGGCGAACCATGGGAACAATAATTTCGCAGTGATTCGCCCGGCCGAATGGCAATCCCTCGAGTTGCCTTTTCGCGTCTTCATATTTGAGAATACAGTAGGAGGAAAGAGGACGACGTGGCTCCCAATGTTGGTTAGGCAGACGAGGTGCAGCTGGCTTCGTTGTGACGGTGACGCCGATGATCACCAGGCACCTGTTAGCGTGGAGGCATCGGCGCTACTTAAATCCGACGGTGGTTCCATTCTCATCATCACTCGTGAGCTTCTTCATCCAGGCAGCTCTTCAGCAACGAATTATTCATTCGTTCTCTTCCTGTTGCTGATTTTTCTAGATAGTCTGCTTATATTCTGGCGTATAGTTTCTAGCCTGCCACGAACAAGAATCCCTTATTACGACCACTTAGTGAAAAATAAACTCTCCATCGAACGTGCTCTACTAGCTGCTTTGACCCATCTACATGTGATTGACCTCAAGAGTTATATCGTCCTGGTACTTATACCAAGCCACCGATAGCTTCATCTCACCATTGCATAGCATGGCTACATCAGTTATGGAAAGTCCACCGCGACCACAGGCAAATCATGCCTCTAAATCCTTTTCTCGTCTCGATTCTCCTCGATCGAGTCCACAATCGAGTCCGTTGTCTCGGAGTCGGGCCAGTACCCTGCAGAACGGGGTCCCTCCTCGAACGATAATATCAGAAATGATGACATCGCCATTGGAAGAGAAAGGGGACCTCCAACAAGATGACATCTTCGAAAAAGACAACCTTGTGAGTGAATCACAAGGAACTATCCAGGACGTCAGTGAGATGGACTTCCGGGATGAAGGCTTTGATGAGCTTCCTATTGAGCTCATCAGCCTCATAGATAGGTAGCCGCCCATGACCGGCTAGTCTTGTCTTACAATGCTGACGGAGAAATTGCTAGATTCATTGAATCGTTAACAGCCAAAGTCCATGATACACCACCATCCATCGATAAATTGTCAGACATATTTCAAGATTTTTACGTGAAAGCAGAATCTCATATCGCCATACATATCAGTGCTCTTTCTACCCGTCAGTCGCGACGAGCGTCTCCCAGCCCTTCAATCTCATCCAAAACATCCAACACTTCCAAAGATTCCCAAAGACTGCGCTCTTCGTCTAAGGAGACTATGGGCTCTCTGAGCGGGGCGAGTCCCGAACAACAAATGCTTACACCTCAAGAGATTTCGGATAGGAGGAAGGCACGGCGAATTCTGGATCGCAAAGGGATAGCACTCGAAGAGGCTGTTGAGAGAAGAGTCTGTGAACGTGTCTACAAAAGAGTATGGCGACATCGGGCCACACTCGATGAAGTCAGGGATGAAAAACTCCGCTCGAGAACGGCCGCGCTGGCCTTAGTTGGCATAGGTCTGAAGGATCTAGGCATCGATCTTGACAGTTCGGGGTCTGAGGCTGAGAAGGCTGAGATAGAGCAATGGATCTCGAAGGCTAGGGATGGCCTGTTAAGGATGAATGAAGCCAAACATCCTTTGGGCAAACTACAGCAGCTGGCTGCAGCTCATAAGGGCATCGTGGACTTGCTCACGGCTCTACGCCAGTCGTCATCTTCTGCTGATGAGATACTGCCTACTCTGATCTATACGTTGATTACGAGTCCTCCCGAAGGCATCAATGTCATAAGCAATCTACACTTCATACAACGATTTCGAGCTGCCAGCAAAGTTGACGGAGAAGCAGCATACTGCTTGGTGAATCTCGAAGCAGCCATAACCTTCCTAGAAACGATTGACCTTGCCAGCTTGAGATCTGACGAACTACTGGAGGGGCCCGGTAAGTCAGCCAGCAGGCGAACAGCTCCGCATGCCGAATTTCTTCCCGAGCGTATACCAGGGAGGCCGGAATCAGCATCTATATCTTCGCCAGCTGCCAGCACCGTAAACGCTCTTCATCAACAGCCAATCTTCGATCAACCTCTCCAGTCTCCAAGCATCGAAAAGCCCATGCCTACACCATCCCCATCCCATCAGCGGAGACTGAGCAATCTGCTTCAGCCGCCAGCTTCACTCGGAGCTGCTAGTGATGCAGTCCGGTCAACTGCGGATTCAGGCCTCAAGACGATCGGTAATACCCTCGACAGTAGCTTCAAGCTTCAGTTCGGTCGTCTGAAGGAACACAAGGTGGCTGGCGAAGGTGTTGATGCGGATGGAAGTATCATCGTTCCGAAGACTCTCGACGATGCCCGCAGACTCGTTCAACCCAAGGCCGAGGATGAGGAGGAAGGGTTAATGGCAGCCGCCAATGCCATTGTTGAGCATCCTGAGGGGCAAGTAGCCAGCAGCAACAAGTCCGATGACAGTCTTCTCAGCGCATTTGCCGGCCGCAAGCAATCTCGCGACAGAAGTGTAGATAGTGTGCAAAGCTCGGGCAGTGGGAAGAAAGTAGCTTTTGCTGCTGGGAATAACGTTGGCCAAAACAAAGTTTCTCCGTCCGCCGCTGCCTCACATTTACCTACAAACGCTGGGAATGCGGCTGTTGAGTCTATGCGAAGCCTGGGGAATGCATTCAATCCGCTCAAAAGCTTCGGAGGGATGAGTGTATTTGGCCGGAGTTCATCCTCTGGAGGGCCTACCCCTGCACCGCCGCCAACGTTGAGAAGCACAGTATCGTCTGACAAGCCCAAGGAGCTGCAGGAGCCGCAAACTGCCAGCGAAATCTCTCCAATGAAAGCCCTGCCGCCCGTTCAACATTTTCTGGATGTTACCAATGTAGAACAGCTGAAGATCGGAGAAGTGTCCGAGTTGTTGAGTGATTACAAGCGCTTAGCTGACGCTTTGAAGAACATAGGAGCGTTCTGATTGTATCACCACAAGCCCTTCAATGTACTGTTGATTTGGTGGCTTTTGAGATTCGAATCCTCGATGCGCAAAGATGTGTAACGAGTGGTGATTTGGATTCGATCTTGACTGGTCAATTTACAACGGATAACACCATCTATGGTACCCTGAGCCGCTCCGGAAACAAACCGCTTGAATGCTTTGAGCAATGACAAATTGGTGGGTACACTTTTTCAATCAGTCCAAGAACGCAGCATTATTTCCTGCTTCACTCAGGTATTCCGTTTCAGTCATTCGATGAATGCCATTGCATTTACCTTACCGAGCTGGCAGAAGATATTCCTACCACAGGGTATATCCCCTCGGCGAATGTTCTACGAAAAATAAGGAGCCTAAAGTGACACAAGTCATCGATGTTCGACGCATAAATAGAGCACTTGCGATCACTAGTCACAGCAATAACCCAGGCTCTAAGAACGGACATCAGCTGACAACAGGCTTTCCATCCTTCGGCTTCTTGTTTTGACTAAAGCAGCCCCTATACTTCTTATCGTACTCCACTAATGCTACTTGATCCTTTACGAATTTGTGCCCAATCACTGGCCACAATCGTTGGCTACGAACCACGGAACCCTTCGATTCAAGCAGAGCTTTATCGGGCTCTCTTTTCTACCAGTACATAGGTTCTGCAGCTTCAAACATGCACGTACCCACACATTGATCTCGCGGCTAGCTGCTTTACTGAAGATCTTGCCCGCCGTCTCAACAATTGGATCCGGTGAGCCGAACAAATCCAAGAGCGCAAAGGCAGCCAGCCTAACGCTGCTGTCCTGCCAGATGACGACGGCAACCCAGATCAAGAGGCATCGAGATAGACTCCGAAACAACGTGGGGATGCTCTCCCTCATTGGTATCGCTTGGTTCACGCGATATACATGTGCGATTCGTTCTTCCTGCTGCATAAATGGTGCCTCTTTGAGCATCGGTGACGTTCGAGCCGAGGTATACTGAAGGCTCTGCTGCATATCATTGGGCCGTTGGAAGTCGGTGGTTAAAAGAGGCAAATGATTGACGTCTTGCATAAAGCGCTAAACTTCTTCTGGCTGTTTACAACGTGTGTCGTATCTCATCCCTCAAAACCTGGGAATTACTGACTCGTTACTGCCCTTACTCTACTGGAACATGTCTCGTATTTTTCTTTGCGGTTCTGTCGGGCAGCATCAGAGGTCTGTTACTGTGGAAAAGGTTTCCTGGGCGAGAAATACCATGCTTTTGATTCCTTTAAGTAAAATGTATGGCATCGGCTTGCTCATCTCACTGTAAAGACTATGTCTACTATCTCACACGTGACGAACAGCTTTCCACTCAAGAAGATATGTGATGAGTAAAAGCAGGCACTTGACGGAATTCCTATGTTGGGAGGCCCGTACTTATCTGGGATTGGTAGAATAAATGAAGCAAGGCTAGGGTGGGTTTCGGCATCTATGTCCTCCGGTGGCACAGCCACAAGCATATTTCCAGCTCTCCGTCACGGTCTGGCGTATCTTGCATGTTCTCAAGTATCTAATAATCGCGTGCTTCTGATAGCTGCAGAAGTTGCTGACCTCGTGAATCCTGGCATTAGAAGCGGCCATGTGCTCGCCATGTGTTGACCCTGCGTGCAGTTCTTTGATCAGCGTTAGTCTAAGGTGCTGCTACTGTGCTGGTGAAACTATATTGACGCTGTACATTAGCGCTCTGAGGGGATATGTTCTGACGCATGTCTGAGTTGCTCACATGCCTAACCGTTATATGCACCTGCATGGTATGTTAGCCGTAGTCAAAGTTGACGTCGACTCGACGCAAGCTGGTTGACCTCATGTATGCTTCTACGTTCTTCAAAAGACGCAATCCTCGATCTGTGGTTCTTCGCGTGTGAATTATTGACTGTTCATCAACCGCTGAGACTGACCAAATGTTCGCTCTAATGACTCTTGAAAGCCGGAAGTACACGATCTTACCAAGCCAGTGTTGTATGGATTCAGCTTCAGTCTGTGCGATGTGAGTATATTGTGCGCTTCGATACACTCTGGAACTTCTACGATGCACTCATCAAGAGCACCAACCCACCTCACCGTGACTATTCTTCTGTGCAATTTGACACGTCGTTCTATCCTCAACATGCTCCTTCCAGACCCGGTCACCCGTTTAAAGGAATCTATGTTGGCCGGGGGGCCTTTACATTCTACCAGCGCTATGAGTCGCTTCAAGTAAACGGTTAAAACATCATGCGGTCTTCCTTTACCCCCATGTCCAGTTCATGAGTGCTAATACCCGAGCTTCTGCCGCCATGCAAAGACAACGGTCATGCTCGTCAAGCTCGTCTACCATAAACCCGGCTCGAAACTCCCCCTGAACACGGTCCCTATGTAGAATGATCCTTGCGCTTAGGTCATTTTAAGGGGCGGCAAGCCGGAGGACGGTATGAATGGAATACGTGTGGTGTTTAAAAGACGACAATGTCTGTGGCCCAGAAGCGAGGGACAACCCAGTCTATACATGTAAGCTGGGTGCAGGCGTTGTAGGGCGTTGTATAAGTAGTGTTGGGTTATGAGTATTCATGTTCTGGAAGGTAGGACTTCAGATCACTTCTACAAAGCATAGCGATGGGATAGTACGCGGTTCAAACATTCACAATGCACTCGAAAAATACTATTGCCTAGCTCGCTCGGTGACATTGAAATAAATCTCGCAAACAATACATCAAAATCATCATCAACAACAGCACCAGCCATCACGCAGCCTCAACAGCCGCCTTCTCCCCAACCTCCGCCTCCAACAAACTGACTCGACAACTGACCCCATCCCTCGGCCTAAGCACCAACCTCCACATCTTCCAAGCCTCCGGATCCGGCACCCCCTCATCCCTCTCAAACCGATACATACTCAACAAGCTGACCACCAAACACTTCATCTCCGTCTCGGCAAACTTCCTCCCAATACAGCCCCTCGGCCCCTGCAAAAACGTCATGAACGCATTACTCGTATGATCAGCCGGCAAGTTATCCCAACGATCCGGGTCAAAAGCGTCCGCGTTATCGCCCCAGAACGAAGGCAAGCGGTGGATAGCGTTGGCGTGGATGTACACGGTTGTGCCGGCAGGGACGTCGTAGCCGCCTAGGCGGTCGTCGGTGAGCGATTGGCGGACGGTCATGGGGATGGGGGGGATGTAGCGGAGGGATTCGCGGCAGACGTTGTCGAGGTAGTGGAGGTTATCCGCGTCGAGTTTTGAGAGGCGGTCGACGTCGTTGCGGATGCTGGGGTCGAAGAGGAAGGGGTAATAGGCTTTGATTTCTGCGCGAAGACGTTCTTGGATTTCGGGGTGGGTGGAGAGGAGGTGCAGGGTCCAGCAGACGCCGGTGGCGGTGGTGTCGTGGCCGGCGCCGAGGAAGGTCATTACTTGGTCGCGCATGGTTTCGAAGGAGAGGGATGTTTCACCTGCGGCTTCTTGTTTCATGTTGTCTTTTACGATGAGAGCGATGATGTCTTTGTCTTTGGCGTGGGTCTTTTGGTGTTTTTGACGGACGATGTCATTGGCTTTGCTAATTATTATGTTGCGAGCGGAGAGCATGTCGCGGTTCATCTTTGCGGGGAGGTATTTGGTCAAGGGGACGAATGCGGCGAGGCCGTGGAGCACGCGCGAGCTGATGTCGAAGGCGAAGACGAGACGGTAAGCTTCGCGGATGGGGGTTTCGGGGTGCTCGAGGGAGTCGAGATCGGTGCCGAAGCCTGCTTCGCCGATTATGTCGAGGGTGGCGCGGTTGAGCCATTCGAGTATTTCGATAGTTTTGGAACGGGTGTTTTCGAGGAGCATGTCTCTCTCCCAGAGCTTGGAGAGGAGGAGAGCTTTGCGCCAGAAGACGGGCGTCAATGCCTTGATGGATTGAATCGAGAAGCCTGGTGCGAGTGCCTTTCGTTGCGTTTTGTGTGGGTTGCCTTCTGCGAGCAGGACGCCCATACCTAGGATGCGGACCATCCATTGCCTAGCTCTGTCGGGCTTGGGGAAGTTGTATGGGTTTTTGATGCACATGTGATTCAGAGCATCATCGTCGGCGATTGACAGACGTTCTGCACCAAAGGGAAAGAAGTATCGCACGATTGGACCGTACGTCTTGTGCCATTCGCGATTTGGGGTTCCTACTTCTTCGGCGATGATGGTGAAGAATTGTCCCCAGAGTGGGAATCCTGGGACTGTTGGGACCTTGCGAAGGGGAGAAATGTAGAATGGATAGATATAGCACCAGTAAGTGAGGTAAATCAGCGTACCAACACCAAAAGTAGCAGAAAAGACCAGCCCGGCAGGCAATGCTGCAAATTTCTGAGCGGCCACCGCTGCTCCTCCAGAGAGAAGGAGCAGCAGAAGCATCTCGAGTTTGATAGCCATATTAGCACAGCAATACTATTACTTGTAGCTAACGAAGTGGGATGGGATGGAAGGTAGATGCAGATATCAAGATTGGTAGAGATATTTTACTATAAGTGGAAGGACGTTCAGGCAGAACGGTGGCTTCCTCCAAACATCTCAACTGAAAACGCCGCTGACCGCAGAATAGGTGATCAGAAAGCCAGAGGTTGGCACATCATCCCCTAGACTCACGTTGTGGAGGCCAAGCTCCATGCAACCTTGTGAGTGCCGACGAAAGCACCGTGACATAAACGGAAGAAGCCATGAAATTCTCTGAATATTTTTGGTTTTGATCCGACATACGTATTTGGAGTTGAAAAGGTGTGATCATCAGGTTGACCCACTCTTCATGGCGTACGCGTTGTCTCAGAGGACAGACATTGCAAGGCAGCAAAGGTAGATCCGGCGTTATGACCCCTTTTTGGGATGACCAGAGGATTATGCGGCAACTTATCAGCCAAACATTCGTGCGGCAATGGCGTCGATGTCCACATGAGCGCAATGGAGCCACTGATCCCATGTGCATGCCGGCATTGGGAGAACTTACGACGTTGTGACCCCAGATGTTTGGCCATATCAAACGAACACGATACCCCCTGCGGGGAAAAAAGCTTATATTTAGCTCGATGCACACCATACACGCTTGATCCAAAGATTCAAGCTTACCTTATTGATCTTCATGAATACTTTAGCTATCTATATTTATTCTAGTATTTTTAGAATCGCGATAATCAATTCGACAACTTACACATCTAATTCTTTTTCATACGTTCAAGGGTCGTTGATTGAGGAATCTACGACTTTCAAAGTCTCGTAGAGCGAAGGTAACCTCGTTTTCTACCTAACTTCTTCTACCTTATCTACTATAATTTATTTAGTCTTTGATCAATTCTTATATTTTGAACGAGGGTGTGCTCGCAGCGACTATTTCTATCTTTCATATATATGAAATGTCTGGCTAAGAATGATAATTACTATCCTCAAAAAAATGAATCAGGTTTGTGTGGTGTGGATCGATATTGCCAAGAAATTGCAAGGTTTTTTAATACGCTAAACAAATGGCTTGGCGAAAGCGGTCGGCCCTAAGTACTACCTTACCTTAGGGCATCTCTTTTAGACTTTCTAGGAGAGGCGACCGAACATGGGGGAAGGTTCTACCATTGTACCCCAGTAGTTTATGTGAGCTTCCGCCTTGGCTATCGGTCATCAAGAAAAACCTTGTTGGAGAAACACGAGGTTCAAAAGTAGCTTTTTTTGTGGGGTGCATTCGGCAACCTCGGCATCAGAGCAACAATCAGGGTGTCTAGAGTCGTGATTGCTTCGTTCGCTTCGACGTCTTGTGCGTATTGTGCAAAAGAGGTAAGGGCGTTATGTCAAACAACCTTGGCTTACCCTTTCGAGCGTTTGTGCCAGGGAGGTGGGCCAGCTGATCTCCAAAAGAACGCCAGTACAATCGCTGGAGTTTGTGTGGTTGACGTGTGCGAGAAGTAATCGGGGAGATTATGCAGGTATCCGACAGGGCTCGCGCCCAGTTTTTCAGGCGATGGTGAAACATTCGCAGTTGCAACAGTTACTCCTTATTATATTGTTATCAGTAATCGAAGAATGTAATCTTCTGAGCTCTTGGTACTGATCTCTAGATTTTGGTGAAGTGCGGTCGGAATGCTAGGAAAATTAGTGAGAAAGGATTTGCGGGCGCGAGGGAGCGGAGAGCGGACGGCAGGGCCATTCCCCGTGAGCTAACCTTGTTAGCTGACTCCGGCCTTTTTCAAGGTTCGCTCAAGATGGTTGCGTCAGATTGCTATTTCAACCTCTCTACGTAGTACATGCTGCATGGAACCGCCCACGCCCTCACCAAAATAAAACTCAATGAAAGGTCCCCTAAGCGACCCCCAAAAGGGCCCCAAGAGTGGTTTCAGGCGCTCGTAGGGAGATCTCCGGGGTAGGCTCCGGGGTAGCGTTAGGCTGTCATTGAATTCCATTTTGGTGAGAGCGTGCCCCTCAACCCACGTCAATATTCGGTTGTTATCATGCCTATCTTATTTGAATCTCAAAGTATAAACTCGACAACGGTTCTCTATATCCGACGCAATCATTTCCCAAATGGATGTTGCGGCAACTTCCTATTTGCTCGCGCTTGTGAGGTGCAGGTCCTGTGCGATCGTGGTGGTTGCAGCTTTCATCAAGCTCTCCGCTGCGTGCAAGGCTTCGGTCGCAGTTTCAGTCGTCTCGGACATGGTAGGCATCCTGGTAGTCTCGAGATCGTGAACCGCATTCTTTGGAATGCTGGTGCTCATGGCCTTTGTCGATCGCTTGTCTTTCTTGCTGGCTTTCTTGTACGTGGCTGCATAGAAAGAAATGAATAGCACAAGGTACGAGCTGAGCGTTGCGCATCCAGTAAAAGCTGCGAACTCCTCACCGCCACATTTGCCGACGTGCGGAAACGACGGGAAGTACACACTTGCTGCATAATTGTATGTGGCATAGTAAACAAAGCCTGCCCCCTGTATTAGCCTGTTTTTGGAAGGATAAAATTATCAGACATACCAAGGTCGATCACGAATTGGGCAATCTGCAGCCTGGTGATCCATTCCTTCCACCAAATGCGGATGCCTCGGGCCGCTTGAAAGTAATACCAATACATTACCACATGGACTGTTAAGTTCAGAGTAATGGGAACCCATGACACCGGAGTGTGTCCAATAAGTTGAGTGTAGCAGAGGAATGCAGTTGCTCCATGATGGTAACAGTGAAGGAAAGCTAACAAGATTAGCATAGATATTACCAAGCGTACGGCAGGGCACACACTCAGTGGCTTCTTCTTGAGAACCAGGAAGACCGTATCGAGGAGTTCAAGATATTTGGTCAAGTAGTTCAGCTGTTTCTTGTCAGGCCACGTGCCCGACGGTGCCAGGAGTCAAGAGCCAACCTACATAATACAAGGTGACCAAAGGCCCAGTCCATCCTCCATCTCCGCAGATGGTGAAGAAAACCCCATTCTTCCAGATAGTGGGGACAAGCTGCTCAAGGAAGAGGACGAGTAGGCCACCAGAGATAGCAGTCAAGTAGAAGTTATGGATCAGGAAAAGGTCGTTAAGCTTGAATGCAGGCCGTGTCCTCATTAGCTCTCGGCCTCCGAGGATGATGGTGTAATAGGCTATCAATACAGCCGTCGTCTCTTTGAGAGTCAACATAGGAGTCACTCCCGGTGAAATATCCAGCTTATCGGCTGCATAGCCCATAGCAGACCTCCATACTCGGTCGAAGACCCGCCATGGTGATAAATCACCTAGTTGTACTGCTTTGGTCTCAAGGGGGATTTGAGGTCCATAGCTGTAAGACATGCTGGCTAAGAGGGTAAAATCACACTCCTGAGTCAACGCGAAGATTGGAGGAATGAAGTTGTTAGGAAGATGTCGAAGGCGGGAAGTCCTTAAAGAAATGCTTCGCTAAGGCTAAGTCCACATGACCACAGGGGGTTGTATAGCTAAGCAGAAAGAGTGTGGAAGAACCGATGAGCAATCGAAGCCTTCGATGCGATTTTAGGTGATCATGAGGGAGGTGGCTTTCTTTGACGTATGGAAACATAGTCCTGTGCGTTATGGCTTCACGGCTGCCGTCGGGCTTGCAGCCGTGTCTTTGGCGTTCCGTAGCTCAAACCCAAGTGCTGATCAGTGAGAGTCTGGGCATTGGGTGCGCTGGCGTACATCAAGGCTTCATGACTCGGTATCCAAGAATTTCTGCTGTGGTGTAACCATCGTCCCATTCCGGTAACGGTCTCCGATGACTACCGAGAAAATTCGACCACTTAGAGAATTGTGGAGTCCCCACAGGAAGTCGATGGAAAAGGAAAAAAGCGTTCGAGTGATCAGCGCTTGGTCAATTTGTTGGCCCGATGCAAGGCTGATAGTGGATCCTTCCTCATAGGCTGCAACGAGTGGACAGTGTGGAAAGACGTCGCTAGTAGAAGGATTAACCACCACCCCAAGATTGACCAAGGATAGTCGCTACATAGACCCGTCTTATCATCGCATGGTTCGCATAGACGCCCTGGTCTTACTTTGATTATCTCACACCATGGCCAATCATCGAGAACCTGTAGCGAGGTGAACCCAACGCCCTTATACGAGGTGCATATCATAGCACAAAGCTCTCGAAGGGCCTCTTTTCAAATTCTAAGAGATGTGAAGCTTGGAACAGATGAAGTAGATGATTCCTACTCAACGCTCGATCATGGTCGAATAAGCGGGCTAAATAGGTCAGGAGCCATCTCCGAAGCTGTGCGGATATTGCGGCCAGCGCGGCCAACGCCGTGGCTCCTTTGACCTCAAATTGGACGTGTGAAGAACTCCTATTGGTATCTCCAGAAATATCAAAGGGTGCTAGCAGTAGCTTCCGGGACATTAAAATTGTGGGTACTTGACCGATGTGGGACGATCTTCGCCTTGTGACCTTAGCGCCAGATCTGCGCATGACCGAAATGCCACACCCACCAGCCGGCAACCCAGCAACGCTTGGTAGCACATGCTTCTTGCATCTTTGCGATCATGGAGTCTAGAAATTGCATGCTCATTGTGTAATATCCTTCCTCGTGCCGCTGACGCTTTGGGCTGTGATTCGCGACCTGAGATCAGCCACCGCCGAGCAACGGGCAAAAGCAATCCTCACTGCCGCTGCACTTTTGCTGAGTAAATAATTGATATCGATACGGCCGCGATTGTATGCATAATGTCGTCAGTGGTCTTCAATCGTAACAACAATGATTTGTTCCAAAATGGGTGCTTAGCACTCGTGGCTCATCCAATGGCAAACAATCACGACAGATCGCCATTCGTAACACTCAAAGCGAAGCAGATCCCTAGATGTAATAAAATACCGGCGTTAGCGCACAAAGCCTCCATCTCTATTCTTGATGTTCGCGCATCCCTGCTTGATCCGACAGGATTGAAGCCCTGCGTTCAAGCCTCTTGCATAGACGGCCAACGTCAACAAACGGTGCGTGCCTGCCCACAAAGCTGCGAAAGTAATGAGAAGTCAAAGTCAACCACTAGTACCTCAATCGAACGACATATGCTGAGAGAAGGCTTTTGCTAGAGCTTGACCATCACGATGCCTCTTACCTTGGAGACTCTCCCAGGGAAGGAAGTCCTCTCAGATAGCTTGGTGCCCTCCTCAATATGGAAGCTAATTTGCATCATTCTGATCTTGGTCAATTTCAAGAACTTACCTCTCATCTGGCACGTAAGTACTCCGGCGCCAGATGCATTATCGCGATGTCTGATTTCTCAAAACCAGGTCCGGCTACTCAATGCATTTCGCTTTGTGCTTCGGTCCGAGCGATCCAGAACACCAATGACACCAGATCATTTATTTCAACCTTTGATCACTGAGTCACATGGATCGCTCATGGAGCTCGACTATAACATCCATAGTCAGTACAACTCTAGCCTCTGAGACCTACTCAACCGATTTCTGACGATTGTATCGTCAGAATCCAATAGCACCTATTTCCAAGATGTGGATATTGCCCGCACCCATCTCATATGCACCTTGTTCTCCTCTGGGATTGAGAAGGCTCGACGAAGCAAAGGACAAGGTCTCATCGGCGGTGGGAACAAATCTTTCGGAGTAGCTCTTGGCGCCGTCTGCTGCTCGTTCAGAAAGGAGATCAACCCATTCGAGAAATACGAAATGTGGACGCGAGTAATGTCATGGGACCGAAAATGGGTCTACATGGTCACCCATTTCGTACGAAAAGACGCCGTCAAGCCGAAACGATTCTCAATGTACCCCAGACAGAAGAACAAGAACGCTGGCACAAGATCAGTGGACAAAGCAGAAGATGCTATCATCGCTTCTGCCCTAAGCAAACTGGTCTTCAAGAAGGGCCGCCTGACTATCCCTCCAGAGGTGATGCTACAAGCATCGGGCTTATTGCCACCGCGACCCGCAGATCTCGCTCTCTTACAGACGGAAATCTACGCTGCACCTGCCAAGCGAAATGTTTCTCAACAGATCTTCGACGTTCCGTTCCGATTTTTTGAGAAGTTCGATCTCGTCTGGGAAGCGGCACGCAACGCTCTCATACCAGAACCGGAAGAGCAAAGGGATCAGTCCAGGGATGGATCACCAGATGGAACAGCGGCAGAAAAAGCTGATCAGTGGACATGGGATAAAGTTGAAGAGGAGAGGTTGCGAGGGTTGGAGATGGCGAACAAACTAGCTGGCCTTGAGGGTCTGTCGCATGAGTTCACAGCGGAGGCAGATGCCTTGGGCAAACATAGCGATTTATGGTGGTTCCTGGGTTTGACTTACTAGGTGACCCAACGATGATACTCAATAGTACTGCATGGCGTAAGGCTAGTGTAGGTGAGGGGGGTTTCCATGCAAGCAAATGGAAGGATCGAGGTTGAATTTGGGTCCCGCCCGTAAATTACCACGCTAGTGTATTCGTATTTTAGACCCCGAGATGAAAACCCACCAAATATCTGCCGCGGTCAAGGTTACTGCTCGGAGTAGTTTGAGCTCTATTATTTCAATCCATCACCCTGGTACGAGTGCGGTGTTACTTATGCCGAGGTATGATTTGCATCAGCATGCATGCTGTTAATCCCCCTCTCTTTCCTACTCCCCTCAAGCCGCTGACGGAGCCTGCCCGCGATTTGCATTCTTGCCTCTCTGATTCTCCAACCACTTCTCTCGCGCTTCAGCAATTACGAGCGTTGCAGCTGCCATGCGTATCTCTCTCCCAGCTGCACCGGTCTTCCGGCGGTGATTTCCTCTTCCTCTTCCTCTTCCTCACCTCGCCTAACTTTAGTGGATTTTTCAGCTTGCTCTATTCACCCTTGAGAATAGCCTATGAGTAGATTGCCTTGTTGTACCACAAATTTTCCGTGGCGATTTGAGGCTTAGACTTCACTCCACTACTGAAATCACAGACTTGTGACAACAAACATCTTCGTGGCTGCCCGTTCATAGCACCATGTCGACCACCAACAGAACTTCGGGAGGATTGAGTGAACTTACCCTCACACCAGCCATCGACGGCGTATCAGACTACCAGCAGTATCTCGAAAAGACGAGTAAGAAAGGGAGCTCTCTCCATACTAGGAGCCGGGGAGAAATATCCGTTGTCAATTCACCGCCGCCGATAGCGGATACAGAGATCCATCGCGCCAACTCTAAGATAGTCCCTCCTTCTCCTACGGTTAATTCCTCCGCAGCTGCGAGATTTGAACGTCTCAAGCCTGCAGGGTCACGCAAGGAACGTAGGAGGCGTCTTAATAGAGTCGAGGCTGCCGAAGACCCATACGAATATCCTGGTCCTCTCGCTCTTTTCTTCCTTACCGTTGGCATATGTCTATCTGTCTTCTTGGTCTCGCTAGATCGGACTATTGTTGCCACAGTAAGCATACCTCTCAAGCTAGAACATCAAAGTAGTAGTACTCACAGACATCCTCAAAGGCTATACCGCGTATCACCGATGATTTCCACTCGTCAGGCGATGTTGGCTGGTATGGAAGCGCATACCTTCTCACAGCTGGAGCTCTGCAGCCAATATATGGCCGGATATTCGTCCTCTTCAACATCAAGTGGTCCTTCCTCTGCGCACTAGGCATTTTCGAGCTTGGCAGTCTGATTTGCGGTATTGCACCCAACTCAGTAGCACTCATCATAGGGAGAGCTATCGCTGGTTGGGGGAGCGCGGGTATACTGACTGGCTCATTCGTGGTCGTTTCTCATGCTGTGCCGCTACAGAAAAGGCCTATCTTCAGTGCCTCTGTAGGAGTAATGTTTGCATTGGGAGCTGTTGTGGGGCCTTTGCTAGGTGGTGCATTCACTGAGCTTCTTACGTGGCGATGGTGGTGAGTACTCGTTATTCTTCAGAAAGTATTGGCCATTCTTCTAACACCATTAGCTTTTACTTCAATCTCCCCGTCGGCGGAGCCACTGTTGCCTCCATGGTGTTCCTCTTCAGGCCGCACAAGGATGCCAAAGAGAGTAACAAGCCACTAATGGAAAAGATACGGGCACTCGACCTTCTTGGTAACGTGGTTCTGATTGTAGCAGCTGTCATGCTTTTCCTAGCACTGCAATTCAGCGAGAGAGACTGGGCATGGGGCAGTGCCCGAGTAATTGCCCTCCTCGTTGGCTCAGGCATAACAGCCATCATCTTCGTGTTTTGGCAATGGAGACAAGGAGACGACGCTCTCCTACCACCGAGAATCGTACTGCAACGAAGCGTAGCCGCGAGCTCCGTTGCCGCCTTCTTCATCTACGGGACACTTTTAATCCACGCCTACTACCTCCCCATCTGGTTCCAAGCCATCAAAGGCGCCAACGCAATCCAATCAGGCGTGGACTTGATAGCCTACATGATCGTCAACGCCCTCTTCTCCGTCCTCGCCGGCATCCTCGTCAGCAAAGTCGGCTACTTCGCCCCTCCAGCCATCATAGGAGCCGCCATCAGCACCGTGGGATGCGGCCTGCTCACCACACTCTACGTCGATAGCGGGCCAGGGAAATGGGTAGGCTATCAAGTCATCACATCGGCCGGTCTTGGCATGGCTGTCCAACAGGGCGTCATAGCCGTGCAAACCGTGCTCAAGCTCGATCAAGTTCCCATTGGCATTGCTGCTATCATCAGTATGCAGTCGCTCGGTGGTGCTGTCTTTGTTTCTGTGGGAAACAACATCTTGCAGAACACATTGAACCAGGCGTCAGCAGCGAATGAATTACCTGGCGTGGATGTCAAAGCCGTCATCGCAGCCGGAGCGACCCAATTCCGCTCCATCGTTCCAGCCGCAACACTTCCCGCACTCCTCGTCGTCTACAACAACGCTCTACGCAAGACCTTCATCACCGCCATCCCGCTTTCCGGCATCGCGTTCGCTGCTTCTTTCTTCCTCGAATGGAAGAGCGTCAAAGACAAGAAGCCGACGCTTGAGGCCGCCTTGGGGCCAGCAACGGAGTTTAGTGTTCATGGAGAAAGCATTGATGTTTCGAGATCACGCAGAAGAAGTGAGGAGAGCCTCAGGACTACGGAGAGCCAGGAGAAGACAAGCTTTGAGACTGCGAGGACCTCTTTGCAGTATGAGACGATTGAGAGGGCTGATGCTGTGCACCTTGATACAAGGCATAGTCAGATTTCAGTTCCAGGGTCTTGGTGCGACTGAAACTTTTCCACTGAGTTTGCGCATGTATTTTCAAATCGGTTTGCTACACACGAAGGAAGTTCAGGAATAGATGGTTCTATCCTATGATTATATACCTATGAGAATTGAGTTGTGAATTTTTAATCGCATAATGGTATAAACCTAGACTTGAATTGAAAGAAGGTAAACCTATATATATGTCGTTCGTAATACTGAAATTGAACACGAAACGCAAAGACTATTGTGCCGCCTCATGAAGCCTAACCTGCACACCTGATCCGCTGCGATTCTCGATAGCATGACACAATCTAATCGGTCCCGGCTCCTCCATATTCTCGATACGATCAAATCTCTGCAACATCCTCACCACCACATAGCTCGTCTCCATAATCGAGAATTGCTCTAAATTATGACAGCCAGATTAGCAAGCGTCGATGGAGGTCAAAATAAGCTCAAAAAAAGACTAAGAGATAGTCTCCACAACCCTAAAAATGTTTATTGCGTCCTCAATACGCTATCCGCGGAGAAAGCAAATCAGCGGGTAAAAGGAATATGGACTTACGACCAAGACACATCCGCGGCCCCGCCCCAAAAGGAATAAATTCATAACCCGCCCTCCTCCCTTCCCACCTCTCCGGCACAAAGTCTTCGACATCGCTCCCCCAAATATCAGCCCGATGCTGCATCGCATACGTAGCAATCAGCACCTGTCTCCCCTTTGGGATGAAGATGGGCTGAGAGCCATCAGAGCCGCCACCGCGTGGGAGCGTGGTGTCGCGCACAGCGACCCGCTCGTTTAGAGGGATGACGGCTGCGACGCGGAAGGTTTCGTGGATGGTGTTAAGGAGGTAGGTACAGGCTTTGAGTTGCGCGAAGGTAATTTCGCCTGCAGTTGAGGGCCCGAAAGACTCGAGGATGATGTCGCGCAGTTTGTTGAAGACGCGCGGGTTGCGGGCCAGGAAGTAGAAGACCCACCCCAACAGCGCACCAGCTGTATCTCTACCCGCAAAGAGGAGGGAAAGACTCTCATTGCGGAGCTCGAGGGGGTTTTGGGTTTCTTTTGCCAACTCATTGAGGAGTATGAATTTCTTCTTTCCGTCTGCGAGTTCGGGATCTGTGCCTTTCTCGCCGCCCTGGAGTCGCAGTTGCACGAACCAATCGACTAGTTTGTGGATCTGGCGGCAACGGTAGTCGAAGTCTTTGGAGGAGATGAGCCAGTACCATTTGTAGAAGGCACCTCGCTCTTCGATCCAGCGCTTGCCTTGGTCGAAATTTGTACCGAGCTCGAGGAGGTTGGGTGAGTCCATGCCTTTCACGGTGGGGAGAGCGGCGCGAGCGGACGGATTTTGGGCGTGCACGGAGTAGCCGTAGAGGAATTCTGTGACGGTGTCGAGGGCGAAATTGTAGAAGAAGGGTTGCAGATTCGTGGTTTCGGTCCAGCCGTCTATTCCAACTTGGATCCTGTTCAAAAGGTCTCGTGTATGCCTTTCTGCAATATCCAGATCCGAGACCTGTTCCTTGGAAAATTGCGGGCGTACCAAAGCTCGCGAGTGTTTCCATGCATCCCCTTGCGAGGTGAAGACCCCAACGCCTAACAGTGGCTTCCAGCTTTGGGTCCTATGGACACCAATATCAAAGTCTTGGGATTGTGAGGAGAAGCATGCTTTGGCGTTTTCGGGATCACGAGTGACATTCAGAGTGTAGTCCAGCACACGGACTTGGACGGTATGAACGTTCTTGCCCATGGCATCCATTTCCTCGACGATATATTTTGGACCACGTTCTGCACGAGTAGCTCTGATGCTCTCTCTGAACCTGGTGATCCCGAGCAAGTCTTTCTTGGGTAGGACAGGGCAAGGCTCACAGTTTCGACGGGCAGCTTCTGCATTCTGTCTCCGTTTTCCCAGGAATGAGGAGAGGATTTTGTAAGAGATGAGAGCTATGATCCCCAGAAGGAGACTCCATGAGGAGACGAAACGCATGGTGATCTCTGGTATTCAAGCTGTAGGAACGGAGAGACGGTTACAGATGGTCAAGGCAAGCCGAGCTGCAGAAGCCTTAGTTCTCTACTGTTAGTAGAATTGAAAGAAGGCGGGGGGAGGTCGAAGCTCGCAAAGCTGAAGCGGAGCTTCTCCAACGCTCATCCAGCCCCCTCCACACAATCATCCATTGCCGCAGCTGAGATCCCACGTGGGTGGCTTCAGACGGCTAAAGCGATTAGGCCCTTGTACCAGCTCCTTGAAGCTGCATCCTCTCAATTGAGTAACGTCTGGCGAGAACGAGCCACTGAAGACAGTATGAGTCCGCTTCCCTTATCCGATCGGCAGTCTTGACGTAGGAGGATTGCTGGCTTCTTCGAGGGAGCTATCGTTGCTTGCGTCGCTGCTGGCATGTTGGCTGTTGGTACGTTGATGATTTTTCCCAATACCCTGTACATATTGATGGTCTGAGCTCTAAGTACTTTAGAGTTGGAAGTCAAAGTTCTCGGCTAAGAGGAAGCGCATATGCAGCGACTTCAATACCCCTGTTCGAGTAACACGAGCTAAGCATGCAGACCCACGCGTCTCCATCGGGCAATTCGAATGGGGGACGGGACCGTCGGATATGGGTAAGATCGGTTTTACCTTCAAAAGGAAACGTGCATTAACGAAGCTACATCGTCGACAAAGTCAAAAACATGCCCTGCCTGCCTCTGCAAGGAAAACAGGATCACCCCATCCGATGAAGATGGAAGATAGAAGATGGAAGATGGAAGATGGAATTCCGCCATAGTTCTACGTCACCTTGACACCGCTTCAAGGAAGCACTGTGGGCACCTCATGCAGGCTTCCATAGCTTTCGCACCACTTACTTGCTCTTTGGATTGGCCCCCTCCTTTGAGTTTGAGAAAGGCGAGACAAGTCAGCGACAACGGCAAGCTTTCCACTTCATGCAGAGTACCACGTCAGTCCTTATCAAACTTTCACGCCCTTCCTCGGCCATCCAAACGGAGGCTTTACAACTATCCTTGATCATCGGAGCTAGGTACCAATGCTGAAAAATCAGAGGCGGCAAGGCCGAATGCGAGTGAGACGGATGGATGCAGGAATACCGAGGAGTGCCACTCGTCTCATATTTCGTAATGGTGGCTGCTCAGTGCCGTCCCTGCACGGTCGTACGTTGATAGACTTGGAGTGCGGAAGATTCGGGACAGCCAAATTGATTGTGCTTGCAAGCCAAAAACGATCTGTGCAATATAATGGCGGAGTGTAGCCATTCTTTGTGACATCGTCGATAAACTTCTCCAGAGCTGGATTGAATATTGTGTAACTCCTCCGAACACTTCCTCTCAAAATGCGTTCTGCCTCTGCGTGTTGCTTCTCGGCGGCGCTGTTGCTCATCCGAACATTGCACGCCGCACCGACCCCTCAAGACGTCGCACCAAAAGCCTCGCCTCCGGGCTCCAGTCAAGTACTGGCCAATCCAGACTTCGGGCCTATTCCCGGCGAGTCGTCGTATTACAGCGATAATAATAGCACTTCACCTCCGTTCCCGGGCAACTACACGCAGCCAGTTCTTCCCACAGCAAAGGGGCCCCCCGGTCCGGATGACCTCCTCTTCCAAAATCTGCTCTCAGCAGAGTGGGCAATATATGCCTTCTACCAGTACGGTGTAGAGACCTTCAATCAGTCCGTCTTCGAAGCCGCTGGATATCCTCCACAAACATATCAGAGAATCATTGAGATCCGCGACAATGAGGCCGGTCATGGCCGCATATTCGGAGAGGCTATATCCAACACCTCTGTGAAGCCTGCGCTGTGCAAATACCAGTTCGGAATCGCGAGTCCTGTGGCATATCTTGCTGCACACACCGTTATCGAGATCTCAAGCATGGCCTTCCTCACAGGCCTGATTCTTCAAGCAAAACTCAACTCGTCCAAGGCTGCTTTGGTGGCAATTGCCGAGACTGAGTCGCGACATGAGGCTTGGGGCTTGATTGATATCTGGAAAGAATCTCCGTTTGGCGGCCCATCTGACACAGTCTTTCCGTATGCGAATGAGATCTTGGATACCACCAAGATCTTCATCGTACCCGGTTCCTGCCCTAAGGGTAACCCAGATTACCCCATTCCAAGCCAAAATCTACCATCGTTGAGCTATGTCGACAATTCAACCACGCTGCTTCCTGGATCACCAATCACATTGGCATTCCCCAATCCGGCTAACCAGCCCAAGTTCGATGCTGGCAAAGACTACTATGCAGTCTTCTTCCACGGTTTGCTCAACATTACCGAGCCCTTTGACACCAAGACCAATTCCACGATAGTGCCACCGGAGTTCGAGGCCAAAGGCTTATTCTTGGGTGTTATTTCGGATACGCCTGGTGCACCTAAAATCGATACTGTGGTTGCAGGGCCAATATTTATTATCGAACAGCCTGTTAAGATCAACAGTGGAGTCATGTAAGGGTTGTTTGGCTTCTTGATCCGCAGACAGGAAACATGTATGTGATGTGGGAGAAAAGCAGGAGGCGACGTGTCTATACATAGTGGGGCTTTCAATGTTGAGCTGAGAGCTCAGACGTGGACCTAAAGTTGAGATGTAATTGAAAAGTCTTCGATGATACACAGATAGTAACATACGTAATGAGTAGTGACTCGACGTTCCACATCGTCGTTTGCTTGGTGTGTTAAGAGACCACACCGGGGTGCTCGTGTGGAGATAAACTGCGTCTTTATTTCGTTGGCCTGCCGTAGCCAAGAGCTGAATCGTTGATATCCCGAGGGATCTTCTCCATTTCGGCATTTGATTGTCGGAATGTCATTTCTCGCATACATGGTGTCATTGCTTCTTTGATAGTAGATAACTACAAAACAGTCACTTTCTTTTCCGATATTTATCCCTGTATGTTGTCTGGTCTCGTTTGGTATCTGCGTTCTATCACACCTTCAAGCACATTGATCATCAGTCCCAACAGCTGCTCCGATTGCAGCACAAGACACATTTGGGGAATGCAAATCAGCATCGGTTCGCCAGAGAAGAACACCACAGCAAGACTGGCTAGCCCGGTCCTTACAGCCCAGACTGCTGCAGTTCCACCGACAAGTATTCCTAGAGCAGAGCCCACGCTTGCTAAGCGTTAATACAGCCGAAGAAAGGGTTTAAAGTGGAGCACGGCCAGAAGAACAAAATTCCAAAGTATATGCTTGCAAATGTCCCAAATGAGGATTCTGAGACAAAAGGTGTATACGACGTGAGAGGGATATATTGTCATGCCAAGTACGGACAAAAATACAAAAGATACGACTTGCCAAATAGGGGGTCTGCTGCTGTAGCCTTCTCCAAGGCCTGGGAATCTCTGGATGCCTCTGGCAAGCCACTGAGAAGGTTGCATTGCTCAGTATTCGGGTACAACGACGCCATTGCTCGGGAGCATAATGACCTTTCCTAAACCCAAGAGTCTCAAGTGCTATTAGAGGTAAAAATCTTTCTCTCGGCACCCGGATGCTCCACTGAGTCTGGCTCTCATATCTGTTACTTGAGATAAAGAAGCCTGTGGAATTCACATCGATGAAACGGCTCGGAGCCGCTAGACTACCGCTGGCGTTTGGTTGCTTTTTCAAGGCCATGGTTTGGGGTCGAGAGGTAGTTTCGTGGTGTTCCGGAACATCGAGATAGACAACATGAAGACTGACACTCGTACCGGCGAAGACACTGAAAATTGACATTTAGTAGTTTCACATGCTTCTTCATATTTGCTTCTTCAAAATACATTCCAATCTGTATTGGTCTTCGATCGAGCTCTGTCAGAGAAAAGGATCGCTAAACTGTGCGGTTCTAAAGTAAGCTTCATACTAAACCCTCCTGGTGCGGAGGGACCCTGCGACTTGCGCAATCCAGCAGTGCCAAAACAGGATTTTGGCCCCTGCTAACCTCGAACAATGGACCGATTTGTTCCAGGCGCAATCGAAGCAGAGGGGTTGGTGGGGGTTTGGGCATGACGCCTGGTTATGGAGGGGCTCCATTGTTTCCTTTGGCCTATATATTGCTTCCCCCCACGTAGCTAGGTCTGAATCACTACAACCACATCTAAAACCATTGACTAAGGTCCATACCTTGTCCTATCTGTTTGCCATCATCATCAAGCTAACGCCTTCTATAGACCCTTCAGAACAATCCAAATCCCAATAATGGCAGACAAAGTCGGAGGACTGCTCGGAGGCGTGACAGACACAGCGGGCAAGGCTGTCGGAGGGTGAGTGATCCCATTTCAATGCCAAAGACTAAGGTAGACATAGAGCTGACCTGACAACTAGTGTGACTGATACTGCCGGAGGAGCTGGTATAGACACCCACCTCAAACCCGTCCTGATCCAAAAGACTGACTCCCAGAATAGTCGGCGGTGTTGGTAATGCTGCGGGCAATGCCACAAAGGGCGTCACTGATACTGTTGGAGATACCACCAAGGGTGCCGGAGGAGCTGTTTCTGATACCACATCTGGAGTGGGAGACACGGCCAAGGGCGCTACTGGAGGCGGGGAATCTGCTCAGAATCCATTGGGTCTGAGCTAGATTGGCTGAAGACGCTTCTCGTTAAAAGATGGATGTACAGGAGCAGGTGGAAGATAATTGGGAAGATAGCAAGATACATAGCTCTGAGCAATGGGATCTGTGACGTTGATGTTCATTTCAAGACATCATTAAAGCTGATCGTGGGTTGCAAGTAAACTGTAAAACAGTTCGTGACCCCAAGCTTGGAAAGTTTGAAGTTTCTTGGTTTGGCCAGATCTGGGTCGCTCAAATTCACCATTCCATGTCTTTCGAAATGGTCGACCTCAGGCAGTAGCACTCGTAGAGCACATGGCGCGTCTTTCCTGGCTTTTGAAGCGAGTATCGAGCGTGGTTGTATGTATTAATTAACATGCTGCCTACTTTTCGCACCTTGTGCTACTAGAGCCTGGGTATGCAATTCTGATCATTGTTCCGGGCTTTGAACATGCAGCCTTCCTCGTGAGACCGTTCCTCACCCTTTCTACTCACTCTTATAGACTTCTATGAGCCGTCACGTAGAATCGCCAAATTTCAAGTCATGACGTTCTAGAAAGGTACCGATTGAGCTTAAGCCGAGGCCATTACTCAATGGCCGCTCCGTTGGTTGTATCTTGCCTTGCCAAAAGTAAAAGGGACGTAGCGATATTTGATCATATGCTGGATCTGTCTCCGCACTGTGAAAGTCATGCGTCAGCCTCATCGCAATTGATCTCGTTTTCTCACATTGTGCCGAGTTGGTAGTACTTACTCGTCAACGCAAATAAAATGATGAAATAAACCACCAACACCGGCCAAAACACCGGCACGTTGAAGATTCCCCACCATGAGCAGAAGAAGGCAATAGCGATCGCCCTCGTACTTGAATGCCAGAACTTGAATTCTGGCAATCGCCTGATAAAAGGTCGGAACTCCTCGTCCTGCTTCGTGGGCAGGGTTGGTTGCGAGGCGTCGCCATCTTCAATTCCTTCGTCTTGTGTGAGGGAAGGGTCGAATTTGGGTTGGAGGAAGGCGAGGAAAAGGTTCAGGAGATAGATTCCCAGGGAGTAGCAGACTAGGCGAGGATCTTAGCAATGGTAGTCTTATGTATTGGAAGACGATTGCTTACCGATGTACCAGCCTTGAGCCACGAGTATGCGGATGAAGAAGAGGGTGAGGAGGACGGCTGTTCCGATCCATCTGTATGTAGTATATGGTGTTGCTTTGTCGAGGTAGGATTGGTATAGCTTTGGAAAATGGTCAGCGCTGGTCCAGCGCAGATGTTCAATCTGTTCTTCTGAAAGGGCTGGAGCCGCGTACCCTTCCAATCCTTGATGTCTGCGCGCTCACAGCTGCAAATGGTGTTTGCTCTGGCTCAGGGGCGTCCATGTCCGGCTATAATGGGGCGCTGAGCGCCTTTTGTAATCGCTTCAGTCACTCAAAGAAGTATCGCGATAATAAAAATTACGAGGAGGAGGGTTTGCTTCGGGCTAAGACGTATGCGACCTCTTGTTTGGGCTGGCAATGTTGAGGAAACGTTGAGGCTCCAGAGTGCAAATCGATAAAAAAAATGATCGACGGGACGGGGTCTCCCGAGGCCCGCATTGAAATAATCCACTCCACGGGGACAACTCTTGGTTGCTATGGCTGCAAGAATGTTGTCTAGGCCGTTGGCTTTCAAATATGTGACCTCGTCGCTACCACGAATCATCCGGCCATACTCACAGCCTGCAACGAAGACATATGACAACATACTTGTAGAATCCCCGCAGCTGGGGGTAGGCCTGAGTATGCCCGCTCGAATCTTCAATCTCAAGTTGCTAGGAAGCCTTTGCTGACGTTCCAGTAATTATCAGTCAAGCTCAACCGCCCTCGAGCACTGAATGCCCTCTCTACCTCACTCTTCACCGATTTGAACGATGCCTTGCAGAACCTCGACAATGATGAGAGCACCGCAGCCATTGTCCTCACTGGTAGCGAGAAGGCATTCGCAGCTGGAGCCGATATCAAAGAGATGAAAGACCTGACGTTCAGCAAAGCCTACAATACCAACTTTATTGCCTCATGGTCGTCTACATTACCTAACATTCGAAAACCTATCATCGCCGCTGTCAATGGCCATGCGCTCGGCGGCGGCTGTGAGCTTGCTTTAATGGCAGACATACTCTACTGCTCTTCCGCAGCAAATTTCGGGCAGCCGGAGATCTCACTGGGTATCATACCAGGCGCTGGAGGCAGCCAAAGGCTTACAGCGGCGATTGGGAAGAGCAGGGCTATGGAATTGATTCTCACAGGGAAGACATTCAGCGGTACAGAGGCAGCGCAATGGGGTGTGGCTGCCAGGGTATTCGACAGCGCAGAGGAGTGTGTGCAAGGGGCCTTGAAAACTGCGGGGAAGATTGCAAGCATGTCGAAGCTGTCAGTAAGAGCAGCCAAAGAGGCTGTAAATAAGAGTCAGGAGGTTGGCTTGAGGGAGGGTTTGGATTATGAGAGAAAGGTGTTCCACGGGCTTTTCGGGAGCAAAGATCAAAAGATTGGTGAGTCCAGCACATCAGACCCTAAGTGAGTTGCGATACTTATTCTATACCTAGGAATGTCTGCATTTGTTGAAAAGAAGAAGCCTGAATGGTCCAATGAATAGAGCATTCAAAATACGAGATAGGGAATACTGTGCATTGATACCGCGAGGTAAAGGCTTCGACAGCGAACCCAGCAGCGTGGTAAGATCTTTGAATTACGTGTGTACATCAGCTTTGGTGCACGAGAAATCTCGCCGCACACACATCTTGTCTTCGGATATATGCGCAATGACGTCATATTAAGTCCGCGCGTGTAACATGCGACACTTTTAAGTTGGTCGACCAAGTTTGTGTCTATCTCCAACGCCCTCTAAATTCCATTTCAACGATACTTTGGAGGAAAATGACTTCGAAGCCCCCAAGAACGTTTGCAGGAGTCAACATTGAGAAAGACTTCGGCTATGGTATCTCAACCAAGCCGGCAAAAGCCCCTGAAGGCGAGCAAAAGCCAGGACAATCTGCAGCATCAAGAGCCTTGAGTCTAGCCTCCTATTTCGTGGGAGGATGTATGGCGTAAGTGTTGCCTTGATCAAGATAAGAACAATTTCAGTGGTGTATCCTATAACACGGCAGTAAACTGACAGCTTCTTAGAATCAACGCTTCGCAATTTCTCGGCGCTCCATTATACCTTGTCAATGAAGAGTGGTATAATTCCTGGATAGCATTCACAAAGCAGTCATGGGGTCTACTCACGATGACGATGACCCAATGGTGGGCGCCAACGACAGTGAGAATCAGTGGCGACAGCACCATGCGAGGCCAGCTGCTGAAGACTGTTGATCGATCTGTGGTGTGCAACTTTCCGCATAGGATGATCCTGATCGCGAATCATCAGATCTATACTGATTGGCTGTATTTATGGTGGATCGGCTACACAGCGGGCATGCATGGTCGCATTTACGTCGTCCTCAAAGAGTCGCTGAAACGAATACCTGTCATTGGCTGGGGGATGCAATTCGCCCAATTTATATTCCTTAAACGCAAATGGGAGATGGACAAACCTCGGCTAGCAGCCCATTTGCAGAAGTTCAACAAGCCCAAGGACCCTATGTGGTTGATGATGTTCCCCGAAGGGACAAATCTTGCTCCTAGCACAAGAGAAGCGAGTAAGGCATGGGCAGACAAGAACGGAATCAAAGACATGCAGCATACACTTCTTCCGCGAAGTACTGGGCTCCACTTTATCCTACAAGAGTTGAGCAAGACGGTTGACTACGTCTACGACTGCACTATTGCCTACGAAGGCGTACCTCGCGGAGAATTTGCCCAAGACATATTCACTGTTGGCGCCTCATATTTTGGGGGCAGGCCCCCTAAGTCGGTCAACATGTACTGGCGGCGCTTTGCCATTTCGTCAATCCCACTGGATGACACGAAGAAGTTCGATCTCTGGCTCAGACAGCGCTGGGTGGAGAAAGATAAATTCATTGAAGACTACTACCGCCATGGAAAGTTCCCAGCCGATGAAGGTGTGAGTAAAGACGAGAAGGACCAAACTATCCGAGGCTGTGGCTACATTGAAACCGAGATCAAGCCGAAATACTGGTATGAGTTCATGCAGGTGTTCGCGCCAATTGGCCTCTTCGCTCTCGTCTTGTACATGTTCTATGGCGCATTACCCACGCAAGTCTTAGACCAGATAAAGTCGGTCGACCAAACGAAGGTTTTGAAACAGATTCAAGCGTACCAGAGGGGCGATCTCAAACCCGAAGAGCAATTGAGGCTGGCAGTAGCGAAGGCTCTGCAAGATCAAAAGAAACAGAGCAAAAGTACATTCACCAACGCTGCCCTGAATCATGGCATAGTGACCCTCAACGGGGTTCCGCAAAAGGGCTTCCCCGTTAAGGGACTTGAAGACAAGGCTGGTACAGCGGCAGCGAAACCAAAGAAGCTTCCTGCCAAATCTAAAGCAGCGAAGCCGGTGACGCTAAACGGAATGCCACTAAAAGACTTCCCAGCGAAGGGGCTTGATGAGACAAAGAGCACAACGAGCGCGGCACCAGCTGTGTCGAAGGCGGAGCCAAAAGCGGCTCCGAAACTCTCAACCCGGAAAGCCGCGTCCAAGAAGTTACCGGCTACGAAGGCAGATACGAGAATGTTGCCGCCAACAAAGCTCCCAAAGACACAGCTCCCAAAGACTCAACTTCCAAAGGCAGAGCTTCCCAAGACTACCGCCCCTCCGAAGAAGCTAGAGCCAACAAAGCCAGCCCCCAAGCCTTCTGCGGACGCAGCAGCCAGCAGATCAGCAGCAGAATCAGAGCTGCATCCCACATCTCCCAAGTCAGTGCTAGGGTCTGAGAAGGGTACCGCGTCAGTAGCCTCAGAGAGGAATGACATAGATGGTGCCGAAGTCCGCAGAGCTCGAAAGAAATTGGAGCTCCAGGGTAAGCAACTACCCAAGCGGAAGATACGACGCGGATTGGAAGCGTCAGCGGCGACGCCTTAAAGCGTGACGGAGGAGCAGCCAGCTAGGATATGAACATGTGGATGCACGCGTGCAGCTTCAATCGCGCATTGATACGACGGTTTCTTGATATAATTCCCTAAGATTGGTCTTGAAGACACTCATGTGCATGGCCGGAAATTACGAAACATCTTGCATTGAAGCAAGCTACCTTACCTTCCACGAGACACACTTCGTGCTGACAGAAGATTGAGCGACCTAGATTTGTCATCACGCGACCCGCTGTATGTCTATTACCGCTTTCATAGTGCATACCCAGGTGTACCACCACATTTCGTGCCCTGCGATGTTTACTTTACAGCCATGTATGATACATTGCGGAGTTATTTTGCTTTGCTTCTGCATTTGGATATGGAGACCAATAGTTCTTTGGGAGAGAAAGCTGCTTTGGAGGCTGAAACATGCTGGTGTAAACTGCATATCACGTCGTGTACATCATGTATAATAGATCCCGAATGTACAATTGACTATCCGAAAAGAATACTATCTTAGCCCTACTAGTCATCCATAGCGCCCCAAAGACTGTGGTGACAGTGACAGCCGTATGATTTGCGACAGAAAACACCAAGTTACTCGATTGGAGTACTTAAAGGACAGTAGCAGCCGCAAAACTTCCTCCGCAATGATACAAATCCATCAGACCAAACAATTCAAGCCAAAAGCCCGGTCCATTGACGTTCCATCATCCTCGAGGATCAGCATTGCCCTCGGGCTGCCGCCAGAAACGCTGGTACCGCGTGAATCAGCTGACAACACAGGGACAGGTCTTATCAGCGGCCTGTGCATCAATTGCAGCCTGTGCGTCGATTGCTGCTTCGACTTCCTGTTCTGCCTCAACTTCTTCCTGGGTTTCACACGTGTGATCCCAGGCTCTAGGCATGACGACTTTCGTCACTTTCGTGTAGACCCGTTTGTAGTCTTCGAAACCCATCGTCACACCTATGCGGTCCGCTGTTTCTCGTCGAAGGATCGATTCACACCTGTTGGGTCGTTAGTACATATCACTCTTTCAATAGAAGGGGACGTGGGAGTCGAAACATACTTGGCAGCTGGCCAATGTCCCTGTCCGTCAAAGAAAAGGTAGTTGCTTCGAGTGGCAGGATGAGTCAATCCCAGCTTGTACTGAGTACGAAGGTATGGAAGGACGCCAATGATATACACTACAATCAGGGTGCCCAATTTACTGTTTAAAGGGCGAGCAATCAGCTCGTGGTTTGTGTCGGTCCTAATGAGGGTCACCTGGCAATTGTGGATGATGATGGAGCGAGGACTGCCATCATTGCCGTTGGCGATCTTCAAGCTGGCGATGTCTAGACCGCCGCATGTTGGGCCACCCATACCAACGCAGGCGAGGAGGATGAGCTCCAGGAAATCATCGACCGCCTTGAGATACGTCTCTCCCTGCTCGGGTGTCAACTTATCTGGCAAATCTCTTCTCAGCCTAATCTCCATCTTCGGCAGAACACTCTCTGGATTGCGTTCGTGGCTCGCAAATGAGTATCCAGGCTCCAGGTTGAGGTTGTCTATGTCCTTGTCGTCACGGATCTTGTAGAAGGGTATGTTGGGTAGGTACCGCATTCTGAGGAGTCTATCTTTCAAGATCTTTTGTGCTTCTCTTACCAGCTCGTTGACGAATTTAGTTGGGAAATCTCTCGCCCGAATCTTGGATCCGTTGAACTCCACGAACTTCTTCTTGTCGACCCAGATGACTTGTGGGAACGTGGACATGATGGCTTGGTACCGGATGGAGATTGAGTAATGCAAGTCAGTGTGTAGCACAGCTAAGCTGAGCAGGTAGAATATTATGACCAGGTCTCGAGATTGGGGATCTGTTAAATTGTTACGGGCTGGCTCGTTGTCAGCGTCTGATCCTTTACAAGACCCAAGGCAAAACATACTGTAGAAATCTAAAGGGGATGAAAGAAGAGAAGATAGTCTGTATTGAGTCTGATGGATAGTTGGATAGAATGTGGATGAATGTTGGCTTCAAAAAAATTGTTGAAAAGACATAAAGCAATGGTTGACTGAGAAATAGTTAGCTTGTCTCCTATATGGCAGTCGCTTGGGGGCTTTTTTCTTGTAGGAGGAAATCACGGCCCACAAGCGAGACAGCGAGCATGAGCTGAGGTTTAGTATCTTGGGAGATTTACATTGGAGGACTGGGAATGCCGTGTTTGAGCGTCAATGCGAGGTTTGGCTATTTGGTGTCCACCGTCGTCAAATTGAGATTAGTTTTGTAACCCAAGGAGAGCGGAGATGAGAAGCCTCTCGAAGCGCTCCTAATGCACATGGAATAGGAAGGTATCACCATGGCTCAGTTGGTTGAATCTTTACGCGCTAGTTTTATGATTTGATGAGCATGAAAAGGAGAGAACAAAGGGCTTGAGGGCTGGGGGAATCCGTCCCCTTCGGCAAGAAGATAAAAATTGAGTACAGTGAAGGCAGTGACAAAAAAAGCGAAAGAGGAATTTAGCCAGTGCGAAGTGAGGAAAGGCGGAAAAGGAGAACCGAAATGCTGAGAAATAATACTGTGTGGTTGAGAAAATGACAGGAACGGTGAAATGCATGGATTTGAGTACTACGAGATAAGAAGCTTTCTAAGCAAAGAAGAGCAGAAATTTGTGATCAGGATGTATTGCTGTCGATTGCTCGGCTTAAGTGTAGATTACAAGGTGAACCTGAAGGTCGAAGTACATGCAAACAATACTTGGTATCTCGAAGAAACTTAAGCTGCCGGAGTGCCATAGCTAGTGCAAGCCATCATAGCTACCGGTGCCTGAGGTGGTACTGGACTACCTGGTAGCTTTCCACACATTACAACATCTTCGCCCATAGGCTGCCACTTCACATCTTGGAATCTCACCGCCGGCTGTGGTCTTCCTGTATGATCATGCCTTGGGAGAGGGCAGACCCCAACGCCTCCCTTCCCGAGATACGTGGGCGCAACCGTAACGACGACAGAGCTGATGAAGTTGGCATTTTCGGGCTGCAATAGATCATTAATGACCATGCCTCCTCCTTCAATCATCACGCTCTTGATACCCTCAGCCACAAGAGCCTTCAGGATCGCCTCCCAGCGCAAACGCCACTTCTTGTCAAATTCAGTGAGTCCGAGATACTTGCCACCGTAGAATTTGAGCATCTCAAGTCTCATCGGGTCCATAGCGAACCCTGGTGCCATGATGACCCAAGGTCCCCTCCCTTTGCCGGCTTGTACAGTCTGCAACACCCTGGACTGCGGGGTTATCATCCACCTCGCTCCGGGGTCAATGATGACTGGTCGAGGTTGGCCATCCCAACCTAGCCCACCAAATCCACCAACACCTTCCAAGCGGCAGTTGAGTCCTGGATCATCTGCAGTAGCTGTACCAACACCGATGATGATCGCGTCGTGCTTTGAGCGAAGATAGTGTGTCATGGCTTTGGTTTCGGGGCCGGAAAGTATGGTCTGCATGCCTGGGGCAAGGGTCAATGAAGAGTCCATAGATGTAGCGTACGTCAGAGTAACGTGTGGGAAGCCCATCTCATTGATCGGAGCATCCTTGGGTGGTAAATAGTGGTCAAGGAACGGGCGAGATTTTTCAGGAAATCGCAGGGTTCCATGCGGTAGTGGAGCCATGTTGGTGAGAGCTGGGTCAACCATTTGTGCATCGAGATTGGCTTGAGTCAAAGGAGTTGCCCCGTCATGCTTGACAATGCCATTCCCGTGGTCGTACTTGTACCCGGCATGTACCTGCAGCTCTTCTTTATGTATCTGGCGCCAGTGTTGCGATGCATTGCGAACATCGTTGCGATTTAGGTACCGCCCTCCAGCTGCTTCTATTTTCTCCTTATCCTCGTTCATGACTGTAAAAACCGATGCGGGCATAAAGCCCTTCATCACCTCAGATCTAGCGACCTCCATCAACACGCTGGTCCTTTTAATCTTGTCTATGTGGTCCAAGTCGTGGGTGTGCTGAGTGTCGTCTCCGACTCTGACAATAGTGTATCCAGAGTAGCCTCCCTCGTAGCGAATAGTCTTCAACCTCATCTGACATGTTCCACCTTCGCGAATCTGCTTCTTGCGAGTCGGTTGTCCTTCCCTCCTTGGCGTATCAGCCTTCGGCGTGTAGGTTGGCCGCTGCAATCGACAGGCGTAGTAGTCTGTAATCACCCTCCCAGTCTTGTCCGTACCGGCTTTGTGCTGTCTAACCCAGACATTGTCGATGTATGGCCAATAACGCTCGAACTCGTCGACTTGAAGCTCTATCTTATCATTGACCTCGAAGAGACGCTGGCGCATCGAAGCAAGGTCACGCGGCGGGTGGACGAGATCTCGGAGTGTTCTCGTGGGCATAGGTATCAGATCCTGGGCTTCCATAGCTGTATTCTCATCTGGCGTGCCAGGATGCTGGCTCACGTCCATCTGCCCACCATTGGAGCCTTCGCCCTGGCTAGGAGATCGATGGTCCGCCATTGCTCTTGTTGTAAGGGTGTGCTATCTTGCTTCTTACGGATAATCAGGGAAGCGCGTTTTCGATTCGATGTCTCTACCAGCAGTGTTTGAGAGGTGATTGAAATTCTTTTCAACATAGGCGGGTGAAGTCTACACCTAGCGAGAGCGCTGCACTCGCAAGAGAACGCCCTGATCTGCGCCATTTTTGTAAGAATAGGTCCACTTGTTATGGTTGTGATATATCTAGCTTACCTAGGGGAGAAAGGCGATCTACCGTGGTCTAGGAATGGGTGAAGCGTGAGGAGCTTAGGTCTTAGTGATTGTGCGTTCTACAAGGCTTGCTCCAGTGGCAAGTGAGCTGCACCAGACATATCAAACCAGTAGGCTTAGGTTACACATCTAATTTAGTTGACCATTACATGGCCACAACACAAGCATCATCCCTAATGTCGGGTTCACAGCCGTTCGAACTCGAACAACCAAAGACGTACTCCCCGAATCGCTGAATTGGTATTTACCAGGAACCCCTTGCAATGCTCGCTACCATCATAGGGAAAAAGGTTATTATACAATCGTTCGCATGCATCCGCTCAAGCCCTCCTTTTGCTGCGACTACTATCCATCCTGTAGAAGTCACCGTTTGTAACATCACTATGGCCCTCTATTCTTCCAGATCCTCTTTGAGCCCAAAGAGTCTGTCGGGTTGGCTGATGATCATTTTCAAACCCTTTCGTAGAATCCTTCACCTCAATTCTCTAATGTGGTTCGTGACTAGACGGACATTGCTTTCATGGGTCGACGTCTGCAGATTCCACTGCTTCACGATGTGCCGTACGCTGAGCCAGCTCGACCTCGTCTGGCTCAGTAATATTGAGGTTCATCCAGTCAAAATCGCGAGGCTCGCCCTCAGCGACTTGACTTGCCAAGCCCATTTGGGCGAGGTTCTTCTTGCGACGAGGTTTGAGCTGTATCTTGCTCACTATTGGATAGTAGTATGCTCCTTTTACTTGAGAATATGCGTCGGGTTCAGCGTCATGGAGAGCCAAAGCAATCTCTTTGTACTGCTGGTGGGGCTGATCGATCCTACGGGCGGCCTCGTAGGTACGGAGATGTTCGAATCTGAAAGTCGGCCCACCATCATCACTGTGAGTATATAAAGCTGGATCATCTTTCCCGGGATTATTGACATCAAATCTCCTCCTGAATTTGTCCATTTGAGCCTCATCAACGGGAAGGAAGAATTCGTAGTCATAGGCACCTTGGTTCTCGCGCATGTTTATAACGCCCATATCCATGCGGCTATCGCGGGCTTCAGTTGATGCGGTAGGGTTTCCAGCGAACTTGGTGACCACGTATGCTCCCGAGTCGGGAATAGCCTCGAGATCAGGCACAAGCTGGTAGGTGTCCAGCAGCCTAACATCCGTCTTTGAGGGATGCTTGGGACGGTTCCAAGCCTCTTTCTCTGCTACAGTAGGAATTGAGCCTTTGATGTTAGTGGTGTTATCTGGGCCGGTGTATGCATCGAGGTGATTTGCGAGGTCGAAACCCTTGATAATCGCACGAAGCATGGCAAGAGGGTCCTCCCTCGACACATCGCTGGGCTTCCGGGCTTTGGACGCCGCAGGAGACTTGGCCGCAGCTTTGGCAGCATGGGCATTGGCCTCAGCGCGGGCTTTTTGCTCAGAAGAGATATATTCAGTTCGACGTAAGAAGCTGTAGCCACCAGTGGCGTGCGCAGGCTTGCCGAGCTCAGAGAGGGGACGAAGTAGGCTCTTATCTTTCGGGTGCATAGGAGGAATCGCTAAAGGAGCTTGAATGGCTGCATGAAACAAGTCAGTCAAACTGTAAAATTTGCATATGTGAGTTGAACTTACAGCTTTCATCACCATCGAAGATGCCTGGCATTCCCACAAGATCAATGGGCATACCAAGCTCAGCGTCGGCCTCAATGTTCAGAGGCTGTTCACGTGCAAGGCGTGAGGAGAACGCTGCTGAAGTAAAGTGTTTCATTCCTGCTGTAGGAATATTTAAGAGCTTAGGAGCTCCTGGAGGTGGGGGCAGAGTGTTTTCATATCGTATACGAGCTATGTAGTCCTGGTGGTAGCTCGCGGGACGAGCTGCTTGAACAGCCATATTCAAGTCTCCCTATCAGATCAGAGCGATGCAAGTGCGGTTTGATTAGTTTGGCTGAGCAGGCAGTCTGTGGGAGGTGTAGTATCGACAACATATGTTAGGGAGCTCTGCTTCGAGTTCCCCGTCAGAGAGATCGGGTTCGACCTCTTCGTCGGATGTACCTTTTGCAAGTTCTTTTTCACGAAGGTCTGCTACAAGCTCCTTGTCGCGAACTTCGTCACGGGGTGCCGCTGCAAGTTGAACTCGATGTCCTGAGGTAAGCTCAAGAATAAGGTTGTTGGGGACAGGTGGACTATGGAGCTGCTGTGCGGGTACTTGAGATGCAACGGGTGTGTTGGAACTCAAGTAGATAGGCCGATCTGGAATTGACGCAGAGGGTAGCGCTGCAAGGAAAGTGTGATGTTCTGGAGTAGTTTGAGAATCAATGTTGGCTGAGATAGCAGGGCTACAACGTTGCTGTGTAGCTACTTGAGGTGCAGCACGTTCGTTGGAGACCGCGCCGAGAATTTGACTTGAAGTCGGCGCTGATAAGACAGTTTGTTGGTCTGCCATTGATCAGCTTTACAAGCTCTATGAGGCGCATATCACAGGCTGCGGCATACCTTGTTGTTTTGGGCAAAAAGCTACAGTGGTTGCACACGGCCGACTGACTCAGACGAGCGAGCTCGTTGATCTATAAACGGTTAGCTTCATGAGCTTGTTAAGGCGCGCACTCAACCAGCTGCAGCATACCATACTATTTCTAGCGAAGAGGCAGGCCTGTCAGGGTAGTGGGAGCTTTTTTAGTATGAGAAGTCTTGTTAATGCGATAATCGCTGTCTTATACAGGGGCCAAAATACCGTTCTGGGCTCTTTTGGTGGTCTTACTTTTGGCAGTCCGGCGAAACGTTTTTGCGAGGCTATACTTTGGCGGATTGGCGCATCGCAAACTAGTCAACCAAGCGAGTACTAGCGTCAGTATCGTTTGTGCATGCTATGGGAGTAGCAAGGCATCCTCACAAATCAGGACGGTAGTGTGTTGATGATGAGGAAGAAGTTTGTAAGATTGAGGAAAGTAGGGGGTCTAAGTACTTCAGTAGATTAGGGCCCGGATTACTCTACCTGGTCTACAATGGGAGGTAGCAAGATACTGTAGACTACAATTACCAAGCCCACATGCACTTATAAGCTAACAGCCTCGCACCTAACCTGTCATATTCGATCCTGCCAATCCAGCTATCATTAGTGCCTCTCAGCTTACCGAAGACGCTACCACCTTTCCAGATAACCCCTTGGGGATCCAACTCCCTCGGTGGTATCCCAATTGTGATATCCTTTACAAACCCTGGTCTCAATTCCTTCAATCTCTCCTCTAAGAACGAGTAGAAGCCTGGGATCTGAGCGCCTCCCCCTATGACCATGACGCTCATGAGAAAATCCCTTGTTCTACGCTCATCGCCACGGGCTCCGTGGGCAATGGAAGTCAATATGGCAGTGTCTAGTGAGATCACTGGAAGCACGTCATCTCGTATCGAAGTTGCAAGGACGTTCGGTGCTGTGCTTGCGTCACCGACAAGTACAGGATTGTCGTCGTCTTCAGGCGCTGGCGACCCGACTGCAGAAGGAGTAATGCGATCGGAGTCATTGACCTTCTGGAATAGATTCGACGTCTGTTTGGTTACGGCTGGGGCTGCATTTCCGTTCGTGGATTCGCCGTTGGTTTGCGCAGGGGCTGGCGCCAGAGGACTTATAAGCGATATCACCGCAGATTGTGCAGAGGAAACGGGGTCATTTGGCCCGCCTTCGTATATGTCGTAAGACCGATCAACAAGTGTGTGTCGACCCTTGAGCTTCAATGAGTGATCAAAGATCGTGGGTTGAAAGTAGCCTTGTGGCGCCAGCAGGACCTCGTCGTATGTTTTAAAGGTGTACTTTCTCGTGTCTTGCCCAGAAGCTCTGAGATGAAAGTCAAATAGCTGGGGGCTGATGTCTCCTTCGTTCATCGTGCAAAACTTTGACTTGAGCTCCTCGGCAAGCAAGAAGTCATATCGTCGTTTCAAGTTGATGTCCTCGTACGGGAAGTGATCATGCAACATCATCCTCATGAACGTTTCTGTAACGTCTGCTCCACCATACTTGAGGTTGATTCGAGAATTCTCAACACACATACCCTCTTCAACGCAGCATATCGAAGTTTTTTGGGCCCCAATATCAACAACGCAGCCGACTGTATAGCCCGCGCCGAACGTTGCAGCAAGGCTTTCTTGAATGAAACAGACTTTCCCAAAGCCAAGGTCACGCATGAGCATCTCTAAAGACTGAGAAATGTATTGCCGCTCATACAAGTCAGGTACCACGAAAACACATCCATATGAGGCCCAACCCTCCTTGCGGCGTAGATTCAGCTGCGATTTTATGGCGTCTTCGATGATTGTTGCTATATCATTGTAAAGATCTTTTTTCTCGTGATACTCAACCTCGTTATACCAGCCACAACGTAACGGCCAGAAGAGCTTGTATCTTGGATTTGACCCGTCTGGAATTCTCAGAGCTTCATTCCCAGTAAAGTACCCCGGGGCATCTTTAGAGTTTGGTGGAATTTCTGTCCAATCTATTCGCATCGGATCATTATGTTCCGAGATCGTTTCTGGTGGCGCCCTCTTATTGTAGTTGACTATCAATTCCTTCGAGTTGGGCAAGACTCTGCGCTTGTTGCTGCGCATATGGACCTTCAAATCAGCACACATCTTGGCGTACTGGCTGGTGAACTGCACATGCGTTAGTGATGAACGCTGACTGAAAGCAATAGAGACATGCCTCCTCGCCGAACATCTTCTCCGGCTCCATTTCAGAGCCATCGTCTGTCTTTCGTCTCTTTGGAGCTGGTTCATTTCCATCTTCTTCTGACTCGCTTACGTCCCATCTCCTCGCAATGACCATAGGTACTGTCTTCGCCAGCGCATCGCTCGCAAGGCCGATGCGCAGGTTCTGGCTTCCGGGGTGTATGACTATGACTTTCGAGCCCAATGCATCCTGGCCTGTCAGAAGCTCTCCAGGATCCTCCATGTCGACGTCGTCGTTGATGTCAATGTCTGCACCACTTTGCGGGGCATCATTGACGCTAGTCTGCGCAAGATACCGGTCTCTGTCTTTTGCCTTGGCAGTCATTCGATTTCGGCGCTCTTCTTGTAAAAGTCGTAGAGGCAGGATCTGGTCATCTCGTTTGAGGTACTCTCTATGGTTGCACTTTCCGTCAGCTCTGAAACATCCTGTTATCCTCTACATGGCTGCATTTGTTGCGACAGGGATAAAGTATCCGCTCGCACGCCAGAAAGTGCTCATATTCGAGACACGCTGGCAAGGTATGATCGTTGGAATGAGGCTCACGTATAGTAATTTTTCTGGTTAATCATGTTGACTTGAGGCCAGGTTGTGAGATCCATATTGTTATCCGTTCTCTCAAGACCTGGTAAAAGAATCCATATCAGCCTCTAAAGTCTCTATGCCTCGATGTAGAGCACTTACCCTCCTCCCGCAGGAGGGCCTTTCCAGATCTCTTGCCAACCATTCTTGTGGCTGCAAAGGTGTCTCAGTAGCTTCGGGGAGCTGCTGACCTGGCTGTTGCGGCGAAATTCAATAGCCTTGTCTGTACCCTCGGCCAGCCAAAATAAGTTAGAGGTCAAATCATGCTTTCTTCGAACAGACCCCACGCGGGGGCTTCGCGGGCGGGTAGCTAGACACGATTTGCGCGGCACCCTTGTCGCTTCTAGGCCTGGCTGTTTCGCCGTTCTGGGGATGCCTGGTAAAGCCGTTTCTGAGGGGTCAAGTGTCGGTGGAAAGATCTTGCACAACCAACTAATACATTACCCACCGTTCCTTCTTCACCATTCATCGAGCCAGCCGTTTCCATCAGCTCCAAGAGCGCTTCGTCAGGCAGCAGCTCACTTTCGATATGGGAGGCTCAGTGTCACGAATCCTCTCCCTTATATGGTCAAAGAAAGAGATCAGAATCTTGATCTTGGGATTGGTATCTTCACCAACCATTCTCTGCTAGAAAGCTTCTCACACTCTGCAGGATAACGCTGGGAAGACTACACTATTATACAGATTAAAGGTTCGTTCTTGCTGCCTGTTCATGGAGAGTTTGGCCACCATGTTGACGGGGTCTCTAGATTGGAGAAGTCGTCACTACAATACCCACTATTGGCTTCAACGTGGAATCAGTACAGTACAAGAATCTCAACTTTAATGTTTGGGTATGAGCTCTGAAACTTCCTCGACTGGTTTCGGCGCTGACTTGGGAATTTTAGGACCTGGGCGGTCAGACCTCCATACGGCCATATTGGCGATGTTACTATGCAAACACAGCGGCCGTCATATTCGTGATCGATTCTACCGATATAGACCGATTGAATACAGCTGCCGAGGAGCTTTCGGCGATGCTGAACGAAGACGAGCTACGGGACGCGGGACTATTGGTATTCGCAAACAAACAAGATCAGCCTGGGGCGAAAGGAGCGGGTGAAATATCAGAAGCGCTACGGTTAGGAGAGCTGCGGGACAGGAATTGGAGTATTGTGGCATGTTCAGCGATTGATGGTAGTGGGATCAATGAGGGAATGGATTGGCTGGTAAACACAGTAAATTCGGAATCCTGACACACAGCGTGAAGCATACAGATACCCGACCTTGTATATGTACAAAACAACGCATCCGCCCTCAATACTTGGTACATCTTCAGAATATGGCAAGGATGTTTGGCGGACTAGTTACGTCAGCAAAGGTTGAAATGGATGGAATGAAGGAAGTCTCACCTCGCAACGCCTCCATGAATTCGCTAGAGGCGAAAAATGACCATCGATTGACTTCTTGCAATGCTCAGAAAGCTTCTGCAAATCGAAGAGCTCGCCGATGAGCATACCCCAACCACTAAGTAGGACTTCGTGTAGGTGGAATTCCTTTTAAGTGGCTAGCTTTCTAGTGGTATACGACAGTCCGACCCAACCGACGCCAACATTCAAAGCTTGGCTGGTCTCCAGCAACGGCGAAGAAATTGTGCCAGAACCACTCCAAAACTCGTACAGTCTGCTCCACGCCGGACAGCTTAGGAGGGACCACTGAAGCGTACGCTTCTGTTTGATCCTTTGAAAGTTTGTTGAAAGCGTTCATATATCCGCTTCGTATGATCAAGATGTCTCCGAATCTGATCTCTGTCCCTTGCGCTTTGGCAACGGCTTGGAGCTGATCGACCGTTATTGAGCCATTCGAGAATGGTTCATAGGCTATGTTGTTGGCCAAACGGCATGAATGGAAATCAAGAAGGATTCCGCTACCAACAATTCCCTTTTTTGGCCCATGCTACAAGGATTCAATGAAATTGGAGGGATGAGCACGTTTGCTTAACGAATACGTATCATGGATACCATTCACATTCGTGCTGTTATCAACCATGTATGTCTTCCAGAGTGACGCAATTGAAGAACTGTTGCTCTTTTTGGTAGGCGAAATGCCGCAGCCCCTCCCCTATGAATAATCAGCCTTTCTCTCCCTATTTCCTTCTTGCCCATACGTAGGAATACGCTAGGAGGAGCTTTGGCTGTACAGAGTCCAAACGTCGTCATTTACAATCCTTGGTGATTTCTGATACACATTCTTATGGAACACCTGCCGCTCTAAATGTGGTTTGCTCTGAGCATCTAGAGGCCAATTGAGGGAGATCCTGCATTAGATACATTTATAGAGAATTGCAATAAGTACAAAGCCTAACCTGACGCCTGTCTGTATCTCTTCCTTCGCAGCCCCCAAAACAGCTTCATCCGATAAGGCTATTTAATGTGCCTAGCTGGTCATTCTTTCCATAGAGTCCCCGTGCCGAGTATCTACGAAAATCGGCAACGAGCGCTGCTTTCTGGCAGCAAATGACTCACGGTGGATCACCCTGACTAAGAGTGGGAAGAAATGGGGGCATTGGTTTTGACATCTCTGCCTGCTATTGCTCAGGCAGCCATCGTTCTCTGTCGATTTGTGGACGACCGCTCAAGCAGGCTATCTGATAAGCGGCTGCCTATCTATACAATGGTTCTTGTCATTAGATATGTAGAGCCCCTGAGAACATATCATCACCTGCAAAGCCGACGTTTGCGGAGTGCCAAGGCGCTAAGCGCGATATCACATGACGTCTTGCAGGGATTCGCGCCTCGAAATACATCATCGGATAATTTTCTCAAGACATTTCCACTTACATACACATTACCACAAACTCGCCATGGCACCCAAAGCTGCCCCAAAGGCCGTAAAAGCCCCTGCAAAGGGCTCTGCATCAGCAGGCAAAGCTTCCAAAGCTTCCAAAACACCCGCAACAACGCGCAAGAATGGCGACACAAAGCCTGAACCAAAATCGACGACGAAAAAAACTGCAGAGAAAGCTACCAAAGCTCCAGCAGCATCCAAAAAGCCTGCAGTGAAACCAAACACCAAGGCAAAAGCAGTCGAAAAGATGACTACTACTGGCAAAAAGTCTCAAGAAAAAGGTACCAAAGCTTCAGCAACAACACAGAAGAACGGCATCACCAAGCCTACACTAAAATCTCGAGCAACTGCCAAAATGTCTGCAGAGAAAGCCACCAAAGCCTTGACAGCGTCCAAGAAGCCTACACAAAACCCCACCACCAAAGCGAACATTCCTGCAACGACCTCTAAGAAGCGCCGCCACAATGACGACGATGATAGCGAAGACAAGGAAGCTCCTCCTCCACCTCCACCAGCAAAGAAAGCCCGCATAACAAAACAGCCAGCTGCCAAGCCCAAGATCAACAAAGCACCTACCCAAATACTCGACGTATTCGTCGCTGGCGAGGGCTCAGCCGGAGAGCTTGGGCTAGGGTCCGCAAAAGGCGTCATTGATGTGAAACGTCCACGCCTTAACCCTCTGCTATCGAAAAAAGAAGTCGGCGTGGTTCAGGTGGCATGTGGTGGAATGCACATGGCTGCTCTGACACACGACAACAAGATTCTCACATGGGGGGTGAACGATGTAGGGGCGTTGGGACGCGAAACTACATGGGCAGGAGGTCTAAAGAGTATCGATGATGATGACAAGAGCGTCGACAGTGACGATGAAGACAGTGGCCTGAATCCCTTGGAGAGCACTCCCACCGCAATTCCCGCCTCGAGTTTCTCAGACGGTACTACGTTCGTCAAAGTCTCTGCTGGTGACAGCCACACGCTCGCTCTGACGGATGAGGGTCTAGTATATGGATGGGGACAGTTCAGGGTAAGCAACTTCATGATCGCGGTTTCTATTAGATTGTGGACTCACACTAACACACTCACAGAAAACAGATGGTCCTCTGGGTTTCCTGCCAGGCTCAGATTCTTTGAAAGAGATGACCCCAGTTCTTTTGCCAGGCCTAACCAAAATCACCAACATCACCAGCGGTGCGAACCACGCCATGGCCATGGACAGCAAAGGCGCCGTATACATCTGGGGAGGTGGGGAGCAGAACCAGCTCGGATACCATGTCGTACAGCGTACGGGCTCGGAGAGCAAAAAGACCTGTCTCAAACCCCAACCGCTACGCACAAGAATCAAGAAGTTCCTGGCCATCTACACCGGATTGGACCACTCCTTCGCCATTGACCAGAAGCATCAAGTCTGGTCTTGGGGACTGAACAGCTTTGGAGCCTGTGGAATAGAAGAAGGCGCAGGAGACGACAATTCCGCCGTACACACGCCGTCTCTCATCAAGGCTTTGAACCTGGAGAATGATACCGTCACTCACATTGCTGGCGGTCAACACCATTCCATTGCTATCACGGCAAAGGGCAAAGCACTCGCATGGGGCAAAGTTGATGGCGCAGAGGTTGGACTGGATATGGACTCCGTGCCACGAACCTCTACTATCCAAGACGAAAAAGGCGATCCACGAATAGTCATTGTCCCTACGGAGGTTCCCGACATTGATGGCAAAGCTACATACGCCTCAGCTGGACCCAATCATACTATCCTCATTACCAACAAAGGACAAGCTTATGGCTGGGGATTCAACGGTACATATCAGCTTGGGCTCGGGCCGAACACTGATGTTGACAACGCAACATGGGAACTCCCTGAGCACATCGACAATACTGCAGTCAGGGGAAGGACGCTCAATGGGTCGGGCTGTGGAGGGCAGTTCTCCACGTGGACGGCAGCTATGAGGAAAGAATCGTCAAATTAAGGTGCATAGCGAGGGTAATCTTTACAGGCGTTAGCAGTTCAGGGAGGCTCCGATTGCACTGCGAATTCCCCACAAGAGCGACATGTTTCAATTCCTTTCTTCGAGGCGGTTACGAGCGGTGCTTGTACCTGCTTTCAATTTCCAAGTACGTTCTTCGGTTGAGTCCTCCTGGATTCCTGAATTGAGCAACTCTTCCGATTGATCGTGGGCGCTGAAGTTGTTATGTTTTCCTTTCCTGTGTATGATTCGAGGAGCCTTTCTGCAGTTGAGCCTATTGTGGAGCCTGCATTGAGCTGTTCGCTTGTCGCTCGTCGAGGTCTGGAGCTGTGTCCTGTGTGTTAGATGAAAGGACTTCGTGCTTTTTAGATAAGGGGGGAATCTTAATTAACAATGCATGCAACAATTCCCTTTTATGTGCACCAAAGGCCAAGCGCTTTTCCAATGAAATTTGCATAGAAAAAGCGTTGGCTTCGTTCGAAGGCTTGGTTCCTCGGCTTACTCCCAGAGGATACTATATAAAGAAAATGAATGCCAAGTCCTCGCGCTCATCGATAAGGTGCATAATCTTGTTGACCAAAGAGTTTGCCATCGTTGAGTCCATCAATTTTCTCAGAGATCATCTGAATGCGGTTTTGCTTGTGAACATAGCAAATGTGTGAGTGTTGCGATATAGGTATTGAAGAACGCCATTTTCGAACCCGTAAGCAGCAGCCTTACCAAATTTCAAAGTGATGTTACAGAGATATTGGAACTTCGTCTTATACAAGGAGACGTAGCCTGCCACTGGTCAGGTTGTGACTGTGCATGACTTGGTATATCCTATATGTATAGCTTTGCTCTCTATCATGACAATCAAGTGCATGTGAAATGGCCTACTACATTGAAAACGTCGCTCATGCATATCGTAAACCTTCCAATGCCATCCAACGCCATCATCATACACAGAACTTCACTGGTAACCAAGCCTCTTGGTAGGCGATTGCCCTTCGGGTTGAAACCCCTCATGCCCCATTCCGGGCGCACCGATATGGTTCTGGTAAGGCGTGTAATAGTATTCATTCACGGGTGGCCATCCCATTTGCTGCTGACGTGGTGGCGGATGCATATACTGGGTATGTTGAGGTGGATTATGCTGATCATGCTTTGCTCTCAACAAGCCGAACGTAAGGTTGTTGACTGCGAAGCAGCCTACGATGACCGATACACTTACCATCTATAAAGCATTGTTAGCATGTACTCGATGTGGAGAATAGGAACGAGGATGAACTACTATAGCCTTGAAGGAGATCGGCTCAATAAAGCTGTTGAATATCTCCGCGAACATGCCAGCACTCAACCTCGACCTGCCTACTTTGTATGGATCCCGCTGCATGCACTTCTCCCAATTGTTGCACACTGTCTCCATAGCTGGCACGCGAGTGTACCTCTCGCATCTATTCGCTTGGAACTCGTGCGCGCAGGCTGCCATCTCTGCAAATATCTCCGATGATTCCATCATGACCTTCTCATCGATGTCGTTGCTGATGGTTGAGTATACGCCGTAGAGCACATACATCAGGCAGAACGCGAAGAAGCAATTGAGGAAAAATTGGACGTAGTAGGAGAGAGTGCTAGGTAGGTTCGGATGCGCATCGATGAATGTGAGGACCGAGGGTATGAAGGCTAATCGCTGAACTGGTGGAGGCTTCTGCTGTGAGCCTTCGCTACTGCGGGGGCGTTCCTCGGAGTCTGAGTCTTCGCTTGAACGCCGTGGCGCCAGGCTGATGTCTTTGTCGACGTCTCGTCGACGGCGCTTTTCACCTCGTGGTAAGAGAACCCCTTTTTGCAATTTTCGTGTTCCACTGCGCCCTGAGCGGGCATGCTGAACGAAAATCAATGACTGAGGCTGATCTTCTGATTTACTGCCCAACCATGGTACCACTGCGCTGTTGAATTTCGGAAGGACGCTCCTTGGTGGTGGGTCTGGAGTGTCCTCGCTGTCAGCATTTGCTGGGGAAGACTGGTCGACCCCTGAAGAGAAGTCCATGTCGATGTTCCTCTGAGGGGTGGTGAAAGATGGGTTGCGGAATTGGGGCTTGCAGGCTGGTGTGGAGGCGGTGAGATCTGTCTGATTTCCTCCTGCACGGAAGCCACGTAGAGATGGCTTTGTTGAAGAACCTAGAACGCTTGCAGAGGCTGGAGGGACCAAAGTATCAGCTGGCTGTTCTTTTGCCATGTCTGCCTCAAGATTGATACTGTACTGACGCTTCGGACCAGTCCAGGTTTTGAATTTCCCTTGAGTCGCTGCCAGTGTCGTGTACGGAGAGCCGCTGCTTACAGGGCCATGACCTTTGTCGGTATATTCAAAATCCATAGGACTCTCGTTAGAGCGAGATATCTGGTTCAGACGAGCCATGGCTGACGTTGGTCCAGAACCGAAATGCTTTCGCACAAGCACCAAAAGTAAACAATGCTTAGTCAGCAGCCGGGTAGCCCTGGTGAAATGTTGGCTGGCTCGACTTTGGTTTTGGTACACGCACCGTCAATATTTCCAAGTTCAAAACATCTATGCTTGTGGATGATAATGAGTTTGCATTATAAAGCTATGAAACAAGTGTTCCCCCTAAGGCTAGTGTTCGGTCGTGATCCGTACAAGCTGCCAAAAATAAGAACCCTTTGAAACTCATTGACACCATGAAATACAAGACAAAGACCGCACCAATGCCCATCGTCCATTGCTGGTCCATCTCATCAACGCCACCCCCCTTCACTCAACACCACGTTGTAATTCAATAAGAAAAGACGTACGGCCAAGAGCGCAATCGCCAAAAAGGTCCACCGTGCAGATATTAAACATCAGATCAGCTCGAAGTCATCCTCATCTGCAGCATATCCAGTATGTTCATGCTCCTTCTCCTTGGCCACGACCTCGTACTCTTCATGGACCAGCTTCTCAGTGGCTTCGGTCTCGAACTTCTCCACTGCCTTGGCAATAGCCATACCAAGGATTTGGCTGCCTTTGCCAGGCCCCTTTGGCGCGTCGAAGGAGTAGGTATATCCAGCGTCGGGCTCTGGAGCCGCTGAGGCTTCCTTGACATCTTCTTCGGCAGACGTATCAGAGGCAGAAGTGTCGGTATCGAAGACGGGGTCGCGCTTGCGAGACATCTTCGCGGTGTGGACGGCCTTTTTTTGCTGGAACTCGACCTCGCGTCTGACGGCTTTGCTATAGCTACAGAGATATGACATAGTTAGACAAATCGCATCGGTGATTAACCATATCGACTCACCCAGTATTGAAAGGCTTCGCAGGGCGCCTGCTCATTTGCCCACGAGTGATGGGCCCTTCCCCCAGCGACCATTTGTGCTTGTGGTCAAGTTCGCGCTTGTGGTCTTGTTCGAGCTTGCGCTCTTTGGCGAGATCCTTGAGGCCGCTCTCGGACAAAGACATGAGTGCTCAATATCCTAGGGTAAGACACGGAGGGGAAATGAGTATGTCGATCGAAGAATGAGACAGACGTGCAGGTAAGCTGGTAAGAAGGCTAAATGGTGTTGATTGCGCGACGAGGCGCTCGATGTTGTAAGAAAGGTAGAGGAGAGGCGCGTAGGAGAAGTGGTATGTACTAAGAACGGATGGCGTGATAGGAGAGGGATGTGAGGAAGAAGACACGAGGAAAGTGCCAATGATGTGTGGCTATGTGCAGAAGAACGATTGTGAGACGCGTTTGAGTCACAGGACAAAGAAAGGGAAGGAACAAGTGAGACTTTGAGCTTATGAGTAAGAATGCGGATGACTGCTAGGTGGATGAAAGCAGATAGGCAGACGAGACGCCGCAATCTTGTTATTGTACAACGAGCAGCTCAACAGGATTGCCAAAGCTTGGGGAGCTTCCCTGATGTCTCCGAGCTTGAGCTACCTTATGTTTGGGTGCACAGGGTGGTGACTGATACGGATGCGGGGACGATAAGGCCACATGCGCAACGAGGCACTGCCCAGTGGGCGCCTCCCTCATCAAGTGGGAATAAGCACGGAAACCAATGACCAATGAGTCATGAATGACTCTATTTGGGAGGTTGTCGGTTGTCGATTGACGTTTGTTTGATCATCACTAAAGTGTTGTTTGTTCCTGATACGAGTAGACTCTCCAAGTTCCATTGTCCAAGCTCCAGCTTGACTGCTTCACTTTGGACCCTGAGAATGACGTAGCACATAGCCTTTCCTCCATCCTCTTCACCGAGATCGCTGTATCACTCCCAAGCAGCAAACAACGTTCCCAATGCCGGCTTTTCTGTCTATTTTCTACAAACATTGCTTTAGATACCCTTGAATTTTCCCCCGTTCGCAACTTCAACAGCTTCTCGTGAATGCTTGCTGGCTCCATTGTTCGGCAGAGTATTCTATTGATTATGCGGGGCAAGGAAGCTACTTTTCCTGGTCCCGTCATATAATTGTTCCCCCAATTCCACGGGTTGAGAATCCAGAATCAGTCTTTGCGGGCAAAGTCCCCAATTTGGTCGTAATTTTCCCATCGAGAGCCTTGTGTCAACTGTCCTCTTCTCCCTCTGACTCATTATCTTCAGCCTCTTCGCTAGGTAACCGGCTCGGGAACCAGCCATAAGTTGCGAGATCGACACTCAATTCCCCAAGATGACCAGTGCCGACGGTGACTCCTTCTCCCCTGAGTGCAATGGCCTGTCGGCTTGCTCCCCCAGGACCTCTGTGAATTGAGTAGACTCATCAGCTAGTACATTGGAATAGCAGGGTGCTGTGCTAACCTTGGCGATATAATTCCTTTTGAATTGATAATTCGCTGCCAGGGAACATTTCCATCATGAAAGTTGTGGTCAGTAGTTTGTGAGAAGCTGGGAAGATGCTTCAAGCAGACACCGACTTGTCTGCCATGCTATATCAATTCTGTAGATCATGAACAAGACTGAAATTAACACTGACCGAGGACGCTCTGCTTTAAGGGTATCAGCCGTATTACTTAAAAGCAGTAGTATACAGAGTCACTGACGCTTTCCAAGTAGCATCGCAATTTGACCGTAAGATGTCACCTTGCCATGAGGGACTTCTTGTACTGCCGCGTAGACCGCGTTGAACCACCATTCGGCTTCGTCACTACGTGTCATAACAAACAAAGTTCTTGCACATAGCCAACAGTATCGGACTCGGTCGCGACATGCGTCTTTTATTCGTTAGCAAACGCGCGTGCAGTTGCCGCGACCGTTGCATGCCAAGACTTTGTTTGATACTGAATTGATCGAACTTTCACATATGTACCCTCTATCAGCACCTCCGACCACAATGTCCCTCGCAGACTACCTCTCAAAGAATTACCTCAACGCAGACCCAAAACCAGAGAAGAAGTCCAAGAAGCGCAAGAGGAAAAATGGCGCCTCTTCTGGACTTGTCGTAGCGGACGACGACACGCTAGGATGGGAGCGCAACAGCATGGGCAACGCTGATGATGATGGGCCACTGACTGGTGAGAGAGACGCAGAGTTCAGCGTTTACATATTCTGTACATTGACTGACCTGAAATCTATAGTAAATGCCAATAGCGCCGAATTCCGTAAAGCTAGAAAGAACGCCTGGCAAACCATGGGAGCCCCCACCCCCTCTTCTTCCGACCAAGCCGCTGCAGACGCTATTCTCACCTCCGCAGCTGCAGAATCTACAGCACGAGCTGTAGCCGACGACGACGCTCCCACTATTGACGAATCTGCCATGAAAATGGAATCAGGCGCCCATGCGGGGTTGCAGACAGCCGACCAAGTCACTGCGCAGCTGATGCGGAAGAAGGCTGAGGAACGGAGGCGCTTTCTAGAAGATGGAGAAGCACATACTGGGAGGGGGAAGGAGACCATATACAGAGATGCTAGTGGGAGGATCATCAATGTTCAGATGAAGCGGGCCGAGGCAAGAAAGAAAGCAGAAGAGGAAGCTGCGAAAGCTGCAGCTGAGTTGGAGGCGCAGAAGGGACACGTACAGCGTGTGGAGAAGGCAAAACGGAAAGAGAAGCTGGAGGAGGCGAAGTTCATGCCTGTGGCCCGGTATGCGGACGATGCCGAGTTAAACGAAGAACTGAAGGAGCGGGAACGGTGGAATGATCCTGCTGCTGAATTTTTGGAGAAGAAAAAGGCTGGGAAGAGTGTTAGTGGGAAACCATTGTATAAGGGCCCTGCAGCGCCAAATCGATATGGGATACGGCCGGGGCATAGGTGGGATGGAGTAGATAGAGGTATTGGATTCGAGAAGGAGTACTTTGCGGCCAGGAATCGGAAGGAGAATTTGAAGAACCTGGATTACGCATGGCAGATGGACGAATGAGTATGAGTACACTATAGCATGGCATCCTTTGTCCCGCGTGGAGATCTCTGCATAGCGAGGCGTTGGCTGGCGAATGCTTCTATGATAACTAGGGTGCTACAAGATGTCGAAATTGTTACCCGCAACGCTTTTCGTGCTGGCAGATTCTGTTGAAGGGGTTGGGTCCTACCCTTGGACATGCACCTTTCCACTCAGTCGCAAGGTGCCTCCTTTGGAGCTAGAGAGACGGCGCGTTTGACACAAAACAAGGTGTTTGAGCTATCCCTTATAGTAGCTCAGGAGCCGAAAAATACTCTTCAGATACAAATTTGGGCAAAGTGGCGACATCCTGAGATCAGACTCTACCATACAAGGATATGCTTACGCTCGGCAGCCTTGGATTCGGCCTAGATAATACTCCAGAAATCAAAAATCAGAAGGTGCTTTTCCTCTTCAATAAGTGAGCATCCAATTTTCTATATGTCAGCTCCTTCACATCTGAGAAAGGCTCATCATTATATTCATTCGTCTTGATAGCGAGGGAATTTTGGGAATGCCTCACGACGCCAAATCCATCGTATAGCAACATTCCACGGAGGCGCAAACAGCTATTCAAAAGCACACTTGGCTCCAATTAACGCACATTACCTACCGCTTATACCGACCGCCCCATATCAAACATTGAGGACAGATAACGCCCATTGTAACGACAGTACCAAATGCATTCAAACTCGCAAGAGCAAAAATATTCCATCCGCTCGCAACCTCCTAAGTTTCTGCCTGGCGCACACTGCCCCAAGTTCCAGAAAGGTTCTCCCAAACAATACAAGTATTTGCACCCCCCTTGCCGATATACGAGTACGCATTCGGCGCCTTAATAGTCTTAGTAGCGTAGTTCACGCATTCAGTATCGGAAAAGACATTCAAGCCTGGAGCCGCACTACGTAGAGATCAGTCAGCTGGATTTTTTTCTCGATCCTGAGCAATCATTTCCAGGATCACTTACTCAAAACCGTTAGCACCCCAGTTAATGCCCACCCAGCGGGTAGTGGGGAAGAATGGGACGCATTTTTCGAAAGTCACGTCTTTTTTTTTGCCCTGGAGGACTTTGCAGTCAGGGTCTTCGTAGGAGCCGACGTTGGGATGGCTGCTTCGGGCGAAGAGGGTAGAGTTTGTTGGGGCTGGGAGAGCGAGAGCGCCAGCGCTCAGGAGAGTAAGGATGACTAGAGTGTACATTGTGTGTATGTTGTTCGAGGTAGTGTTAGATGAGGGTTGGACTGGGAAAAGAGGAGATATATATGTGAAAGATTTGGATACATCAAACATGCTACGCAATGATACGATGATACACTGCAGGGAACTCCGTGCTACGTCAAAGACACCTTCGCATCTGGATTGTTTTTCCTTGGTTTCAGGTCCAGCTTGGTCTTTCGCATTTCAATGTATTTTTGCTGCACGATCGACTTCTAATATCGAGACGTTGTTCCAGGAATAGAGAAGTGACAAAGCAAATGGCCTAAATGACTTCGGGCTTCAACGGATGGTCATGCAGGAACAAGGCAATGGCCAGGAGTACAGGTCGAGGAATGGCAAACTCATGTCCCATTCGTACCCACGACAATCACTCTTCCAGCTCAAGCTGGATTCTCGTACCGAGAGCAAATATGAGAATATAGGCATTCGTCCATGTTGCTTAAAATACAATACTGCTTTGTTCTAATATGAGGCTTCCATGGGCCCGGCAATCCTTGCGTTGTAAATGAGTCACATTTCATATACGATGACACCCCACTCGGACAGAACCTCACTCGGACAGAATACGGCCACGTCCTTTTTTTTAGGATCATCCCAGAGACACTGAGGATTACCTGTGCAGACCATCATTTGAGCAAACATCGTGAAAATCCTAGGTACCCTCAAACGTATCCCACGAAGGACACAACGCAGAAGCGCAGGGATTAAACTCTGACCATACTCATGCACCTAAAGAATGGGACAGAACTTCTCCACTTCCTCATGGATCGCAGCACTCTGCCTCATATCGTCCATGCGTACAAAGGTCCACAACGACTAACGAGATAGTGTTCGACGTTGAATAATCATCACTCTACCTTTCCAGCCTTCTTCTTCCTCAACGCCTGAGCAAGCGCATAAACCAATACCACCCACGCACCTACGAACGCCGAAATACCGAGCATATGTGCTCCGTCCACAAACGCAGCCTGCCACCACAGAGCACCGACAGTGATTCCCGCTTGCTGAGCTGCCGACATCATCAGGAAACCTTCCCATCCGTCAACACAATATTCAACATCCTCACGCCAATGACCTCGAATACTCCGAGCCAGATCTATGATAGACTCCCGTCTTGACCTATCTCACCCGAAACAAAAGAGTAGCAGCACTCACGATAGGCAACAACCCCCTGGCCCCCCACCATACCACACATTCACCTGCATCTTTCCCTGGTCGACGTAGTCTCCAGCTAGCACTAATCCCATGGTCATACTTGCCATCGCGCTCAGCATTAATTGGATATGCGCACCCAGTGCAAGGCGTGGATAGGTTGCTTGGGGGACGAAAGAACCCCAGAGAAGCTAACGGAGAAAGAGTGTTGCGCCGGAGAGGATGAGGTGACGCGCTGTGGTTGCTTGCGCTGGGGAGGGCATTTCGGATTGACTTCGGGAAGGGGTCAAGACCTGCTGAAATGGGATGTTTGGGGAGATGGATTGGTCTGAAATTGATGTTGCTTGGAAAGGGCTGCGGTCAGAAATTTTTAGCTTTGATGGAACGAACAGGCCCAGCAAGAGTAGATAAGCAAATAGCCGCTTGAGTGGTCGACAGGATAATCTACTTAGCTTTCAGGGAAAGCTTTGGTGGCTGATAGATAGCTTCGGTCAGCTCTTCCGTTATGGTTCACCAAGAATGTCGCTTGCAGAAAAACGTAAAGTAAGGTGTACGAGTACAGGACATAGCCTCGTGCCAACTCGTCACGAGAGAATGCTTGTCGCAGCTCATGGCAAGATCACCAGGCGCTTTGCGATGCTTGACCATGATTTTCTTCATATAGGGACTTGCAACCTACCACTGCAGAGTCTTTGAAGCCGGTGCTGATCAGAAAGGTGCTTGAATTGCAGCATGAGGACTGCAACACTTCGCCTGACGACTGTCCCAAGATTGCTCGCAGAACTTCGGAGCCCCAAGAAGACTGAGTATCTCTGCTTCGGTAATCAACATCTCTGTAGTCAATACTCAACGACTTAAGTGACTAGAAATCCTGAATACAGAGACCAATACGTGCTTGAGAATAATGTCTCGCTAGTGCAGGAATGTACATCGGGTGCGCATGCGAACAGATCCGACCCACTTCATAACTCTTCACAGCTAGTCAATTCACAGCTTCTTTTTGCTCTCAGCTGGAGCCATCTTTTCAATGAGTCCAGCTCCCACCTGCGCGGATTCCTCCCAGCTTCTTTGTCTATTCCAGAAATGATCTTGAGGGCCAGTAGCCTTCATACTACTCTGTCGAGCTTCTTCTTCCAATGTGGCCCTCGTAATATTCTCGCGATCTATCGGCGGTGGAAGCTCCATGGCATCCTCACCAAAAGACTCCTGGAAATAGCGCTTGCGAACCATGAATCTTTCGGCACGCTCCTTCTGCATGCCAGGTGAATCCATCTTTGAGATTGCTAGGCGAACAGCAAGACCAACGGCGAGGTAGATGTGCTCCGAGAAGAAAATCGTTAGGAGCAGTGCCCATCCTTTGATATCCGCTGGAGTACCATCTGGTCCGAGTCCGTCATTGCTGAAGAGGTAGACAAGGGCCGCGCTCGAGATGCTGCCCATCCATGTGAGGAACCCTAGGCTATCGAGCCAGGGACCGATGCTGTCAGCACGGAATGGTGTTGGACGCTGCACCTCAACGCAAATCTTGACAGCATCCGAGCGAAGTTCGACCCAATTGTTGACCAGGAACGAGACTGCGGTCAGAGGCCAGACTACCGAGAAGAGGGACAAATAGCCGAATTGGACAATCATTTCCCTGAGATCAGTGCCTACATCATAGACATCGAGTTCAGCCTCGCTTCGGACCCTTGCAAGAAAGTCGGCTTCTTCTAGAATGTCTTCAGCTTTTAGTGCAACACCTCCTTTCTTTACTGCCCGCTCAGTCTTGACTTCCTGATACTTGTGGAATACTCGGCGTTTGACGTAAGGCACAATGGTCTCCATAGCAAAGTTAACAATCTGCGCAGTGACAGTGAAGTATATGACCTGTTTGCGAAGTCTTGACGGGTTGATTACAAAGCCGGCTTTGGGGATAGCAAGCTGCTTCTCGCTCTCCGCGAAGGGCCTGGCGGTCAATTGGAAAACGTCTAGGTATGGTACAAGCAGTCTGCCGAAGGGAACATAGACGAAAGCAGTAAGGAATATTGGTAGATAAGACGTGATGAAGTTGAGAATGAAGATCTTCTGTGTCATTGCAGAGTCGTAGGCATCGGTAGTCTCCCAGTTTTCGTAATCGTTCAATCGAGTCGCAATCTCGGTCAATATGGTCGTGATCGTTGGGACCAATCCAGTAAGCAGCAGCGTCGGAACGAAGACCTGCGTAATACATCAGGCCTTGAGCATTTCTAGATCGAGTCAGACTACTTACTAGAACGCTCTTGAATGGTCCATTGTAGACCTCGGACAGGAAGATCTCAATACCAAAGCAGGTCGCAATAATCGTTCCCAATGCAAGGGATGCTAGTATAGCAAACGGCAGCTGAAGGAGCTGTCTGCCAAGTCTCTTGGTCGCCGGGAACACTTGCACAGTCTCTCCAGTAATCGGGTCCTTGACTTCCTTTTCATGCTGAAACTCTCTGCGCTTCTCTTGAATGGCTGAGACGCCCTTAACGCCCCAGCGTACGGCCAAGTCCACCTCTTGTCGTTTCCAGTATTCAACGAATGTGACGGACCATAGGCAATTGACAACAGCATAGATAGCGGAGAAGTGACCGAGCAAGACCCAAGCGGAGAAACCAAAAGCCGCAGGAAAGATCAAGAAAGCAAAGTAGGACTGTGTAAACGCAAAATAGTAGGCAACCTTCTCTCCAAAGCGGTTCCTGATGTCATCAAGGTCCTCGATCTTGAGGAAGGTCATGGTGGCCAATGTCTTGATCCACTCCTTATTGAACGCGTGATCGTGTAGTGGGAAGATGGACTCCACATCTTTCCAATGGCCATGTTTGGGGGTAATTCCAGCGCCGCCTTCTTCTCTTGGGCTCGTTATCATATGATACACTACGCGGTAACGCTCTGCCTCGGTCAATGGCTGGCTGGTCAATAGGTTCTGAGTCTCCCGATCTGGCTGAGCTGCTCTGATTCCATAGAGCCAGTCTCGGACTCTGTGATATCTGTAAACATCGGATCTATGTCCCATGAAGCTGTGTTCTCTTACCTAGCTCTGTAGACGGCATTATTTAAGCGCTCATGGGTACCGACTTTGACGAAGACAAGGAGAGAGCAATTCTCGCCATTGCGGACCTCGATTGCTAGGCCCACTCGGGCGAGTGCCTGGACGAGATTTTGGAAGCTAGCTGATGCCTCAGCCTTTGCTGTAAAGGGTTTTGCTATTAGCTAAGACTGGGTGAATTCTCAGAGCTACTTACTCGTGTCATGGAAGCGATAAGTGATCACATAGTCGACACCGAAATTAGCATGGAGCGCGTTCTTAGGGGGAGCCATGATGGGCTGTAGTGCTGAAAGAGAGCCTTCGCTCGTAGGTATAATGATTTGTTTGTAAACCAGGCCCGCTGAAGGTCCCTGCAGCGCGTCGGACTTGGCATTGGATGTGACGTCACCCCACAGCGAAGTGACAGGGGTCTCCAACCCTAAGTTTTTAACAGCGCACACGGGCCTTGACTTCTGCAAGGAAGGGCACAATCCAAACAAGGTGGTCTCCTTTTCCGTTTTTTGAATTGCTAAGCTCATAAGGGCAATGCAGTATCGACAACATCGTTCAGCCAGGCGTAATGTTTTTTCTTTCCTCGAGCCCCCATCGTCTCCCTTCGAACCTCCTGCCATAACCTGCCGCATCCTTGCTTCACCCCTCAAGTACCTTGTCCAAACTCTCTACAGCTTCATCCTCCTGCTCCGTGGCCCAGCGATACCCAAGCCACCTTCCTCCTCTCGGATCCGACTCGTCTGTATATCAGACACGCACACTCAGAAACCAACATCTCTCCCACCAGGAGACGTCCTCATCCATTCCGGAGACCTGACCAATGCCGGGACGGTCGCCGAGATCCAGGACCAGATCGATTGGCTTTCTTCTCTACCGTATGAGTACAAAATAGCGATCGCAGGCAATCACGACTCTTACTGTGACCCGCGCTCGAGACCGAAAGCAGATGAGGGGAAGAGGTTACACTGGGGAGACGTGCAGTACCTGCAGCATTCAAGCATCAGGCTCCCCTTCCCAAGCCAGGGGAATCGCCAATTGAACTTTTACGGAGCCCCGCAAATACCACAGTGCGGAGGAGAGGACTTTGCCTTTCAGTATCGTCGGAGCGACGATGCGTGGTCAGGCACAATACCACCCGAGACGGACGTATTGATAACTCACACGCCGCCACGGCATCATCTGGATCTACCTGCTGGACTGGGCTGCGACTACTTGCTGAAGGAGGTATGGCGAGTGAAGCCAAAGGTGCACATATTTGGGCATGTGCATGCTGGGTATGGGCGGGAGAGCGCTTTCTGGGACGAATCGCAAAAGTTGTATGAGAGATTGTGCAGGCGGGGCGAGAAGGGCCCCATAAGAGATCTGGTTGCTGTGGTGGCCTGGCTAGATATGGTGAAATTGGCCGCGTACGGTGTGCTTGGAATACTGTGGAGTAAAGTTTGGGGTGGAGATGGTGGAGGCTCGCTCATGATCAATGCGGCTTTGACCTATAGATCCACGGGGAAGCTGGGCAATGCGCCGCAAGTCGTCGAAATATGAGCTAAGATACTAATTCTATGTAGCACTGTTGGGTACACTATGCACAGCATTAAAGGAGAGGACATAGCGGCTTGACAGTATGAAGCCATCGTCCAAGCCCGAACACTATGCTCGAGGACCACCAGAGTTGCAATACTTGCATGGCGAAGCGCAAGCATGTCCAAGTTTCGAACTCTGCTTGAGCCGGTATAGGACAACATCTGGAGATGCTCCCCGAAAATGTCGGCTTTGAAGACCATGTTGAGCAACACAAGGCTAAGTATTTGGTTGAAAACCCTGAAAGGACGGAATCTGTAAGACCGAGGAGCTGTGTCTTTGTCTTTGGTGAAATCCTCGCAATTGAAATGCACGCTTCCTGTCCCACTGTCTCTCCTATGAGGCCATACAATACGTACAGAGGACGAAATAATCACACCAAACTCAACATATTCAGCATGATGCGAATACACATAACAGAATCATAGCCTCGCCTTCTCTCCAGGATTGACAAGTGGATCGTAGACGCTCTGGCCTAGGGTGTCTGAAGGCACCCCTGTCGTATGCATGCTCAGGCCACGCGTATCGACCAGTGTCGGGTTCAGCTGATCCACCGTTGAACATCCAATAAGTCTCATATTCATTTCCATCTCATCCTTCAACAATTGCATAGCTCTATCCACTCCTGGCAATCCATAGGCGCTCATTGCGAACAAGAAAGGCCTGCCGATACCCACGCCTTTAGCACCAAGGCAAAGGGCTTTGATGATATCCGTGCTTCGGCGAATACCGCCGTCAACATAGACTTCGATCCGATCTTGCCAGTTGCGCTCACGCAAGACTGGCATGACTTCGGAGAGGACTTCGATACCAGACCTTGCAAAGTCGAGCTGGCGGCCACCATGATTCGACAAGACGACACCCTGAACACCAGCCTCAATGGCTCGAATTACATCTTCGACTCTCTGTACTCCCTTGAGAATGATCGGCATTTTCGTTACGCTCAAGAACCATGGGATGTCTTTCCAGCTGAGCGACGGGTCTATGAAAGACGAAATTGCACGAGCAGCGCCCTGTGATCTGTCGACATTATCCCCACCCGTATCCTGAACGTTCGAGCCAACGTCAGAAAATTTACTACGCATATCCTTCTCACGGCGACCGAGCTGAGGAGCGTCGACGGTGATAAAAAGACCTTTGCAGCCACGCTTTTCGGCATGTTCAATGATACGCTTCGTGATAGCACGGTCTTTATTGACATACAGCTGGAGCCATTGAACCTGGGTACCTTCTTTGGCATCAACGATCTCATCGAAAGAGCAGCTAGCCAGAGTAGGAATCATTTGTATGACATTGTGTTTCTTGGCGCCTCTGGTCAAAATTACCTCGCCCTCAGGGTTTCCAAGTTTACCTAGTGCAGTGGCTGTGACGTAGAATGGGATGTCGACTTTGGTCCCTAGCATGGTGGTCGAAAGATCAATCTTCTCCACATCGTGCAATATCCGCGGCCGGAACCATATTTTGTGATATGCTGAGTGGTTTTCTCGCATCGTCTGTAACTCCGTCAGAATGAGAGGGATTAGCACTGCGACTTTACTTACTATCTCATCGTCGGCTCCACTCGAGTAATAGGCCCACGCAGTCTTCTTCATCACGCGACGAGCCACAGCCTCGAAGTCCATAAGATTGTAGCATTGCTCTAATATAGGCATGCGTTTGATTCTCTCCTGGCGTTCTTCCTCATCTGGATCAAACTCTTTCTCTTGCTCAACGGAGTCCATGTTTACCTCCCCCATGTGCTTTGACTTCTCGAGGAATCTGTACATTTCTCAATTTCTGGGGTGGAAGTATCGTAGGTGCGAACATACTTGTCAAGAGTATCCGGTGGATGTATGGGCTCGTAAGTCTCTGTCGCATCTTTGCCTGCCCACTTAAGGATGATGTTTTTCCCTCCTGGATGCTCCTCCTTGAACTCGGTGACATCGTAAGCTCTGCCATGGATGATGACCCTATAACATGCTTGTCAGTAATATCCGTTGGGGGAGAACTCGAGAAAACAACCAGCAGTCCTTGTCATTGTTGTGTTTGGCCACCTCTTCGCCACTCCATTTCTGCTGCTTTGGCAGCTTATTCGGCTCGTCGTGATTCATTTGGTGGGTAGGAAGAGGGAGTGAGGGGTTCAATGGTGTCCAATGGTTCAGTACAAAGACAGAGCGGGATTGGGAAGTAAAAATTTCTTATGCTACACGATCAAGAAGACAAACAACAAAGTAAAAGAGCACACTTGATGCCAATTGCCGAAGACCGTATTGGTCGGCCTAAAGGACGAAACAAGGCCCGGGGAATGCGCGGGGTCGTGAGTGAGCGGGAGATACCTTAGGCAACGTGGGGCACTGCTAGCCAAGAGTAACTCGCAACAAGGGCTAGCTAGAAATCAAGTATATGAGTACCGTATACCAGACGAGACAAGACGACACGAGGCAAAGAAATCAGTCAGTACTAATATGCCATGCTCAATGGTCTTTTCTTTTTCAAGAGATTGCCTGACGATGGGGGAATTACTCGTATTATGGTCAGATGATGGCGCACCGCGGCAACGGAGAGGCTGAGTGCCTTTCACCGAAAGCAGATCGCTGAACATCACCACTTCTCATTTTTGATACGAGTGGCCTTTCCATCACGCTTTCTCTCTATGTCCGTCATTGAGGAGCTCGGGGAAGGATTCATCATACCATGAATCAAAGAAGCCATTTCTATTACCAACATAGATTTCGCATCGATGTCTAACAGCCTCGAAGCCAAAATCTGCGTCCTCGGCGCTCAAGGTACGACCCTCAACTCGACGTGTCCTTTGCGGACTGCTGATTGCCAAAGGTGTCGGGAAAACCTCTCTGCTCCATCGATACGTGAAAGGCACCTTCAATCCCCCAAATGTGGCATCTACAGTCGGAGCATCCTTCTTTACGAAACGTGTCCTGGACGTCGATAGCGGAACGACCGTACGCCTTCAGCTATGGGACACCGCAGGGCAAGAGAGGTTCAGGGCTATATCAAGACTGTATTACAGAGGTGCCAGCGCTGTCCTCCTTGTCTACAGCATAACCGACGAACAAAGCTTCGAAGAGATGGGAGAATGGTTGACCGAGATGAAACTGAACCTTGGGGATGATGTTGTGTTGCACGTCGTTGGCACCAAGAGCGATATAGTCGCTCAAGACCCAAGGCTGAGGGAAATACCATTCGAAAGGTGTATCGAGTATGTTGCGAAGAATATATACCCGGAACAGATCTCAACACCGCCCATCACTGCTGGCAGCTCGAGTGGGGTACAAAGCCTTGATGGGCACAGCAAGCGTTCAAGCGGTTTCTGGGGTCAAGATATAGGCTGGGACTGTTGCCACGAGATCTCTGCGTCAACTGGCGAAGGAATCGAAGAGATGTTTCGCGTTATCGGGAGGAAGATTGTTGAACAAAATCAGAAAAAGATAGACTTGGAGCACGCGCAGGCAAATGCTGCTACTCCAGGGTATGAGAGAAATCTGGGGGACCATTTCGATGGGCCTGCTTCTGATGGACGAGGCAGCTTTCGAGTGGGCATTGGTGATAAGAGAAGGAGCTGGCTGGGATTTCCTACACCAAGTATTGGAATAGGGGAAGAGATAAATCCTGGCGCTCAAGGGGAGTCAAGGACGAAGAGAGGGAAATGTTGCTGACTGAACCTATTGCTCAGTGTACCACCATCTCTACTTGAGCGTGTTAGCGAGGCGCCTGGCGTCCTCATGTTTCTTCTGTTTGGCACATAACATCCAACTTGGTCTGTTACTTAGTGAAGCGCAAATTGAAAGTCTTGGATTTGGTGGAGGGAATGTGTATGAGATCAATTTTGAGACGAATGTCACGCGACAAGGCACTCGCCTCAGGCAGAATCACGAATTTAAGCAGGGTGGTCGCTGTTAGATGCCCGTTTCTCATCGCTTTTAAGATTCAAATAACGGCTCATAACGTCGGCTAGTATAGTTCTACGGCCAGATCGCTCCCTCCAGAGAGCCTCAAAGGTTGATGCAAATAGTGGCGACGTGCCCACAACGGCTATGAATGAGTGACAACCTTTAGAGATCTACTCATCGTGCCTCTGACAAGTGTTGTTAGTAAAAGGTTACGAGTAATCGTCGCACCTGACTAAGCCAAGCTTAGTAGTGGCCACCCGAGTGTCGCGACTAGCCGAGTGACGTATAAATATTATTTATTTCCTACTTTTATTACTAGCTAACTAACGCTTACGCTAAATATTCTAAAAAAAGTTATAAACTTTATTTCCCTTATCCTAACGGATCTAGGCGTTTTATTTAATATTTTAAAACTTTTTCCTAACTACGGTATCGATTTTTATTAATTATTTTTAGGTTTATTTAACGGCCCGAGTAGTCTTTATTCGTTTATTTAACTCCCTCTTTATATTTATATACTTTATATACTCGATAATAACCTAGTCCCCCTTCTAGTAAATTATATTAAATTACGATTTATATATAGTTTTCTCGATTCACGCCCTATTATTATCTTTAAACTCTAGGGTTAATTAATATAATTATTATACTATAATAATACTACCCTTTATGAACTAAAGAATCGGTATAAATAAATATTCAATAAAATTATATTTTTTAATACTTTTCTCTAGTATACGACTATACTTAATTAGGTCTTTAACGGTATATAGGGTATATTAAATAAAAAGTAGTTTATTAACTTCTAGTATTATTAACCGGGTTATTTTTTATTAATATTCCGATAATATATTTAAAATACGGCGCGGATTATATAGGATAAAACTAGTTACCCGTTAGGTTAACGTAATAGTTACTCTTTTAAATATATTTATCCGAATTTTCTAGAATAGAGTTAGAAAATCCGCTTTAAATAAACTAGGTTTAGTTTAATATATATATATATTAAGAGCTTTTTAGTAATAGTATTTAAAAAGTTAAAAATAACCGACGTCGAGTAATTAATTAAAGTAAATAGAATAGGCCGGTAGCTAGAATAGTCGAATATTATACTTTATAGTATAATAGAAAAATTCCTACGTTAAATAAAATCCGAATCCGTTTATAATAAAAATCCTTTATTTACTTTTTTAAATTTTATAATTTTACTCTTTAAAATAATATAATTATACGAGTTCTAAAATATTATTTAAATAGCTAGAGTTATTAATAACGAGTTTAGTAACCCCTAATAATTTATTATCGGCCTATTTATATAAAATCAATTTTCTATTTAGAATAATAAACGGTACTATAGAAATTCCCCCGTTATTAATATATTTAGCGGCGGTAATATAATCCCTATTATTAGGGTTATTTATATATAGTTATTTCGTTATATATATAGAGATAATTTAGTAGTCTTTTCTAACCCTAATTCTAAAGCCTATTTTATTTATATTCTATATATCTTTATCCATTACCCCGAGTTTAAAATATACGCGTTAGAAGCGCCTAAAGTATCCTAATATATCCTCTAGTTTATAAATATTCTTTTTATCTACTAAAAAAGGCGTTTATTTATATTTATATAGTTTAGAATATCTTTTAATAAATCTAGTCGGCTAGTATTAATTAACTCTTCTCTAGGATTTATTTTTTATAAAAATAAAATTTATATACCCCTAGAGTACCCCCAGCCTTATTAATATATCGAATAAATTATATAACTTAATAAACTCGATAATTATAAGTTCCTAGGCCGGGGTAAAGATTATATTATTAAGAGTAAATATTTTTTTAGAGTAGTTTATTTAAACCCGCCGCTATAGACGCCTAAAGGGAATATCGAAATCGTATATAACCTAAATAATAAGGACGTTAGGATTTTCGTTAATAAAGTTTATAATATTATTTATCCTTAACTTAATAACTGAATAGGATTGATCCATTATAAGGGGGGTAGTGATTTTCGTAAGTTAGGGGGTGATATTTTGAAGATTTGCGTCACTCGGCTAGTCGCGACACTCGGGTGGCCACTACTAAGCTTGGCTTAGTCAGGTGCGACGATTACCTTGCATGCTTGCTGTTTGAGCGCTGCAGGGCCCTTGACCTGGGCCAATCAATCCATTTCCTATCGTTGGCGTCACGGACCCCAACTCTGCGCATACAGTATATCGCAAAAGGCGCCAAACTCGAACCCCTCGAAACCCTCAACCTTTGACAGCCAGCCGTTCGTTTCTCTTTACGACGGGAAATTGATGCTCGCACATGAACTTTTGTCGCCCAGATCGAGATCGGCAACACGTGCTCCAACCCCTGCATCTGCAGCCTTACAGTACCCTGCTTCCGCGCGACAAGTGGGGAATGAACATCGTGGCACTAAAGTATGTCAGGACAGGCAGTCTCCGATTGCGTGACTGCTATCTGCTCAGCGTATCATGAAGCCTGCACTTTGATCCAGCAGATCAAGGTCGAGAAGAGGGATTCTAGTCTATCGGCGCAAGAGTTGGAAGCATCCCTACTCCGAGGGCAATCAGCTGTACGAGCCCATTATGAACGCATACAGAAGCGGCTTGGGGAGACCTCTGCCAGTAGTGACCGTATGTCTATATTATCCTTCATAACAGTACAATCGGCGCTAAGGCTAATTCATTGCAGTGGTAGCAGGAGATGCGTTGAAGGACATATCGGTCCATCTACAAGGAGAAGTGGTAGCCAATCTCAAGGCGCATTCGGAACAAGATGGTGCGGTCGACTTTTTTGCTTTGCAGGATGTTGCCGACTTGAGTCAGGATCAAGCTGTTCTGGCTCTCATGCAGTTGCAACAACGCATGATTACTCTAAGTCCAATTTCCAACAGTACGCCCCCACCATCCAACCCTACAAATACAGTTACCCGTGTTACGACTGCCCCCGAAGACACTAGCCAAGTCGGAAACATGCTCTCCAGTTCTCTCAAGACCTTGAATTTCGGCCCCTCTCCAGATGTATCTAATGGACTCTTCTTTCCACCAAGCAAATCACTGTCACCAAGTTCCGTGGCTGTCTCCAGCTCAGACGTATCGCCAGAAAGATTGCAAGGTACTGGTCATGTACCGAGCAAATCGATGTCATCGAGCATCAGGCCTCTCACACCCCCATACGCCCCATCGCTAGGACCAGGGTCATCTCTCTCAGCACGTACGTCCGCAGATATTGCCAGCAATACCCGGAGGGAGGCCAATCAATACAAGCCACTGGCCATAACAACCACTAAACCAGGATTCTTTGGCATTGGTAAAAGAACCAAGGTCGAACCGGTAGTTAACCCGCCAGAAAATCCTCTTGTTGACGAATACCTTGCCGATGCGACCGAGCGTGAGTCAAGAAGGCTGTCAACAACCGCCTCAATAAGTACGACAGATACCTCATTATATGAGCCTGATCACCCAGCATTCAACGCCTGGGAAGCCTACCGTGCACCGAGCCCGACCTTATCTCACGTCTCCCATGATTCGCAGAACTCACGCAAGGTCCCAAGTCCGACAACCTCACACAAGGCTACGCCATCGATAAGGTCGTTCGACTCGATGAGCCGCGTGCCAACAGTCGCACGGGAGGTCCTCGCGTCGAACAGATCTCTTAGTGTAATTGACCCAAAGGATCTGCTACCTAGTGAAATAAATAACTTCGCGGGGTTTTGCAAGGGAGCTTGGCGACAACAGATTGGTGACAGGACAAGGGCCATGGAGGAGCGGGTGCGGCCAGGAGGCATGTACAGTGCAGCAAAATACTGGCAATGCAAGCAATGCAAATTTGAAGGCCGTTTGGTACCAATCGATAAAAAGAAGAATGGGTATGATATAAGAGTCTTCAAGCTTGTCCAAGGGATCCAGTTTCGTTGGGAGTTCATGTTTAAAAGCCACATCAGGCTGAATGAGTCTGCCAACGGGGATCCGACGAAAGCGACTTTCGGGTGCATCTTTTGTTGCTCCGAGGCTGGTGGCACGCCGCAATTTGAGGGCATTGCGAATTTTATGAAGCATTTGGTTGTGCATAGGGATCCTCTGCCTGGGGGTGAGGTGCTTTATCGGATGAATTGTCTTGTTGGGAGACAAGCGACCATGGAGGAGGACTTCGATATTAATATAATCAGCAAAGAAGAGGACTGATGTAGGAGTGGTTCGACTACACATGACTTCCTTCGATAGGTGGATTCCAATCAGGGTCTACCCCGTGGTTCGCGAGATCTTTGCTCGAACACAAACGTGCTCGAACGTGAGCGAGGATTTTGGTCGACCAGCAGCTGGACAAGTGCAGCCTCTGGAAACAATCCCTCGAGACCAGAAGCGACCTTTGTCTGCGGACTGGGCAGCTGCCAGGACCACCGTTTCGTTGATCCGTGAACCAGCCAGGAGGCTCCACCGTGGCGAGCAAACTCGGCTTACCTTCTTGTTCGCGCGGCCACGGGTGTTTGCGATGTTCGACATCTTGCTGATCCACAATCTGTTTTGGACCCGTTTTGTGAGGTTCATCGCATATAATGGACGATACATTGCATATATCCTTGTATTATGTTTCGCGAAAAATACCCTTTCGTCAGCTTAGGAGATACATGATGTTTTTTGATCTAGCTTGTTATTATGCTGAACTCCGGATAAGGCAAACGCCAATCATTTGTGACTAATGATGGAGCGAAACAGGGTGTTGCGCAGATTTGACCGCTGTTAATGAAATGTCCACCGAGCTCGCTCTAGTACTTAGCATGATTACAGATTAGCTTAGGACAGTTCCCATCTATCGTCCCTGTTTATGACCCCGCAAGCGTAATTTGACACAATGTCGGCTGCACTGATATCGAATCGCTTCTCTTTTGAGCGTGTCTCTTGTCAATTGGCATACTTGGAATGGTACGATCGCCAGATTCTTGCACTTTCCATGCTCTTCCGGATATAAAGAGCAGACTTTTTCGCTCAAAAGTGTTGTTTCAACTTAGAAAAATCGACGCACAGCCATCACGATGGCGCCATTGATGGCACGGTCCAAAGCATCAACCATAAAAGGGCACTGTCAGAAAGGCGGAGTCTCGAGTCAATTTGTAATAATGGCATAATTATGACGAGACTCATGAATAGCCTGAAGACAATATTGCAAACCCGCACGCTCCCAAGATGCTCGAAGTAGTGTTACATGATTACGCAGCACGAATTCTGTTGCTTTGCTTGTTCTGTAGAGGATCGAGATTAGCACACTACCCACTCCGTGGACAACACAAGGAAGCGGTTCCTTACTATAAAACATCTTCGACTGCGCACTCAACCCATCACTCTTCTCCACCAAACTATCAATCTTCTCGCCCCGCTCCAAGACGCTCTCAATAGTCTTATGCAAAACAATTTTCGTCTCGTCCAGCTCTTTCTGAATCTTCATGATACTATCTGCTTGCTGCGGGTCTTGATACTTTTCGATGTATTCTTTGAGCTGGGGGAAAGCGAGTGTGGGGTTGGAGTTTGCGAAGGCGGTGCGGGGGTAGCGGGAGAGGAATTCATCGACGACTTTGGAGAGGAGTTGATGGGCGACGAGCGCGGGGTAGTCAGGGTCGCTGATTATAATACCTGCGACGCCTTCGGTGCGGCCATAGGCGTGGAATGTGTAGGCTAGAACAGAGTATCAGCGCCTGGGAGTTGAATGGGGTCTCGAATTCCTCCTGGTGGGGGATGCTCGGAGAGCTTGTGAGGACGACGCATGTGGAGACGTACATTTCTCTTCAACGTCTTGTCTCTGGCCAGGTTTCGTCCGCTCAGCGACTGTCTTCGAGAACAATGACATGAATTGGCCGTAACTGGGGCGCAAGTAAGCCGTCAACGTCTGGCGATCGATTACGATTTTCTTGGGTGGCGCACTTGTCTCTCGTGAACCGTGAGTAGCTGCTCAGGTCTTTCTCAACGCATAGCTCGTGAGCTGGTTTGGTCTCGTTCTTGAGTATCTGAACAGGCATCAGCGTTTGCGCCCTCGACGGCAGTTAGCTGTGCTTACACCGATGTAGAAGATCTTCATCATGGGCGAAAATGAGAAGAAATAGGGGCAACCGTATGACAAGAATGGGTGTCGGTAGAATACCGTGAAGTGAAAGCCACAAGGATATAGAGTTTTAAGGTTTCGGCCGCTAGCCCTGTCATACCGTCACGACCGTCATATTCGCCTTTACTTTTTGAGTTTCTGTTAACACGGATCTGTAGATTCTTCTTCTTAATGACAGCCTTCGGCGAACAGCACCCTGGAATAAGGGTAATTGTACTGTAAACAGCTTGCCTTGTACCTCTTTCAGTAGCTTGATCCAAGCTGTCTCAAATAATTATGTCTCCCTCACTTAACACCGCGGAAGCACAATGGTTATCCCAGCTCGCTGCGATGCGTCAAGCCATCGCAGAGCTCAATTTGGATCAGCCAAACGACCAAAGTCAAGCATATGGACATAATATGGTCGTGGATGATGAAGATCTTACCGGCGGCAGTGGCTCTGATGATCTATGGAACGTCTTCAGCGAAAACGAGGCGGATGACTACAGCAGTGATATGCTGGATGGCGTTGAGGATTCACTATCCGATCTAAAGCCAGAGGCTTATGGCTATAGCCAAAAGTGGCTAACGGACAAGTGCTTTACTTTGGCTGGCAGACAAGCGGGACTTGATCCAGAAGAAATGCAGCAACAGTTGTCTGCTATGCTGGCTTCAGATAAGAAAGATGATGAGCTCCAAATGTCTTTCGCTGATATAATAGGTTATGATGATCTAGACGTGGTCATTGAACTTATAGCACATCGCAAAGAGATATTGGCACCCAAGGCCCAAAATGCGAGCGCCTCGAATGATGTTCTCGAGCACCTTCAAACCCAACAGCAAAGGGAGCTTGCATTGCAACGCCAGGATCAGGCTCACAAGACATCTAACCTAGCGCCTTCACAGAATCGTGATGGACCCCAATATCCGCATGTATATAAAGCTCATGGCGCGGCAAATACGCTCGCTGCTGGAGGGCGGAAGTACGGTCTACCCAATGGTAGTGTGAGGACGGAGCATGAAAAGTACGAAGAGTACTCGATTCCTGCGGCAGAGGTAGGGAAGCTGGGGCTCGGCAGGAAGCTTGTCGAGATCTACGAAATGGACGGGCTCTGTAAAAGAACATTCAAAGGCTACAAGTCATTGAATCGCATGCAAAGCTTGGTATATCCTGTTGCGTACAGGACAAGCGAGAACATGTTGATCTGCGCTCCCACTGGTGCTGGTAAAACAGATGCTGCCATGCTTGCAATCCTGAACGCCATTGGCCACAATCTCAGTCCAGACCCGGCCACTGAACCAGACGCTTCGGATTTTGTGGTCAATTCCGAAGACTTCAAAATCATCTACGTCGCTCCAATGAAGGCCTTGGCTGCCGAAATTACAGAGAAATTGGGAAGACGTCTTGCGTGGCTTGGCATTCAGGTTCGTGAATTCACAGGAGATATGCATTTGACAAAGAAAGAGGTTACGCAAACGCAAATCATCGTGACTACACCTGAAAAGTGGGATGTGGTTACTCGCAAGAGTACTGGCGACACTGAGCTCGTACAAAAAGTGCGTCTCCTTATTATCGACGAGGTCCACATGCTCCATGACGAACGCGGTGCTGTGCTCGAGTCTTTGGTAGCACGGACAGAAAGACAGGTAGAAAGCACTCAATCCCTGATCAGAATCGTTGGCCTCTCCGCAACCCTACCAAATTATATCGATGTAGCAGACTTCCTCAAAGTGAACCGTATGGCAGGTTTGTTCTACTTTGATTCTTCTTTCCGACCCGTCCCTCTTGAGCAACACTTCATTGGCGTGAAAGGAAAGGCAGGTACCAAATCATCGCGAGACAACATCGACCAGACCACCTTCGAAAAGGTAAAGGAAATGTTGGAAAAAGGCCATCAGATCATGGTTTTTGTACACTCGAGGAAAGACACTGTCAATACCGCGCGGACTTTCATACAAATGGCCCAAGACCAACAATGTCAGTACCTCTTCGATTGCTCCGCAGTGGAAGGCTTTAGCAATGCCATCAAAGATCTCAGGAGTACGAGGGGCCGAGAGCTAAGAGAGCTTGTCCCCAAAGGTTTTGGTACTCACCACGCTGGAATGCCAAGATCTGATAGGAACAAGACGGAGCAGCTTTTCGCCCAAGGGCACATCAGCGTCCTATGCTGTACAGCAACGCTCGCCTGGGGTGTCAATCTTCCAGCCGCTGCTGTCATTATCAAAGGTACTCAGCTATACAGCTCTCAAGAGGGCAAATTCGTAGATCTCGGCATATTGGATGTTTTGCAAATATTTGGACGTGCTGGAAGGCCCCAATTCCAGGCTACTGGTATAGGTTTCATCTGTACTACATACGATAAGCTGGATCATTACCTCACTGCTGTGACTCAACAACAGCCGATTGAGTCCAAATTCTCCAGGAAGCTTGTTGATAACTTGAATGCGGAGATTGCTTTGGGCACAGTCACCTCAATCCCCGAAGCAGTACAGTGGCTTGGCTACTCCTACCTCTTTGTGCGCATGCAGCGCAACCCGCTCACGTATGGTATTGACTGGGCTGAGATTCGGGATGATCCTCAGCTCGTTCAGCGGAGAAGAAAGCTCGCAATCGATGCCGCCCGAGTCTTGCAGCAAAGTCAAATGATTATTTTCAACGAGATTACCGAGGAGCTGCGGGCCAAAGATGTTGGTAGGATTGCAAGCCAGTTCTATGTTTTACAAACAAGTGTTGAGATCTTCAATACGATGATGAGCCCCAAAGCCTCTGAAGCAGACGTCCTGAAGATGATTAGCATGAGCGGCGAGTTTGATAACATTCAGTCTCGCGACAACGAGTCAAAGGAGCTGACGAGGCTGAGACAAGAGTCAACGCATTGTGAAGTGGCAGGGGGCATTGATGTTCCGTCTGCGAAGACGAACATTCTGCTGCAGTCCTACATCTCTCGGGCGCGTCTAGAGGATTTCGCTCTCGTGTCTGACTCCGCATATGTGGCACAAAACGCTGCAAGGATCTGTCGCGCACTCTTCATGATAGCTCTGAACAGACGATGGGGCTATCAATGTCTGATCCTACTTTCTCTATGCAAATCTATCGAGAAGCAGATATGGCCCTTCCAGCATCCATTTCATCAATTCGATCTACCCCAGGCTATCTTGAGGAATCTTGATGAGAAGTCGAATGTATCATCAATCGAAGCGTTACGGGATATGGAGTCTGCAGAAATCGGGCAATTGGTGCATAATAACAAGATGGGTGTCACTGTTTCGAAGCTCCTTGACAACTTTCCAACATTGACTGTTGAGGCTGAGATTGCGCCCCTAAATCGCGACGTCCTTCGGATCCACCTTTACCTTACTGCTGACTTTCGTTGGAATGATAGACATAACGGCACATCCGAGTCTTACTGGATTTGGGTTGAGAATTCCGAGACTTCCGAGATCTACCACCACGAATACTTCATCTTGAGTCGTAGGAAGCTCTACGATTACCATGAGCTTAACTTCACCATTCCACTCTCGGATCCTTTGCCCACCCAGATCTACGTTCGGGCGGTCTCCGACCGGTGGCTTGGTGCGGAGACTGTGACCCCGGTGTCCTTCCAACATCTTATCAGACCTGATACGGAGAGCGTTCATACGGACTTATTAGATCTTCAGCCGCTACCAGTTGCTGCTTTGAAGAACCCTTTGCTTGAAGAGATCTACGGACAGCGATTCCCATTCTTCAATCCCATGCAGACGCAGATCTTCCACACTCTGTACCATACTTCGGCCAACGTATTGCTAGGCTCCCCAACAGGCAGTGGCAAGACGGTAGCTGCAGAGCTGGCCATGTGGTGGGCTTTTCGGGAGAAGCCTGGCTCCAAGGTGGTCTACATCGCCCCAATGAAAGCACTGGTACGAGAGCGCGTGCAAGACTGGCGTAAACGCCTGACACGTCAAATGGGGCTCAAGCTCGTCGAGCTGACTGGTGACAATACGCCAGATACTCGCACTATTCGAGATGCTGATATCATCATCACTACGCCTGAGAAGTGGGATGGTATCAGTCGTAGCTGGCAGACTAGAGGCTATGTACGGCAGGTCAGCCTAGTCGTGATCGATGAAATTCACCTTTTGGGAGGTGATCGAGGACCCATCCTGGAGATCATCGTTTCTCGCATGAACTACATTGCATCCCAATCGAAAGGCTCGGTCCGACTTGTTGGGATGTCTACTGCATGTGCAAACGCCATGGACTTGGGCAATTGGCTTGGTGTCAAGGAAGGGTTGTTCAACTTCCGCCACTCTGTCCGTCCTGTCCCGCTGGAAATATTCATCGATGGCTTTCCCGAGCAAAGAGGCTTCTGTCCCCTTATGCAATCGATGAATAGGCCAACCTTTCTTGCTATCAAGACCCACTCGCCTGAGAAGCCAGTCATTGTGTTTGTCGCTTCCCGGAGACAGACTCGCCTAACAGCAAAGGATTTGATTAATCTCTGTGGCATGGAAGATAACCCTCGACGTTTCGTACGCATGTCCGAGGAGAATCTCCAACTCAATCTGTCCCGCGTCAAAGACGAGAGTCTGCGAGAAGCGTTGAGCTTTGGCATTGGGCTCCATCATGCAGGTCTTGTCGAAGCTGATAGACAGCTCTCGGAAGAGCTCTTTGCGAACAACAAGATTCAGATACTGGTTGCGACGAGTACACTCGCATGGGGAGTCAATTTGCCTGCGCATCTAGTGGTCGTGAAAGGCACGCAGTTTTTCGATGCTAAGATTGAAGGGTACAAAGACATGGTATGTACTTGGGCTGATTCTTCCCTGTTTGATGCTATTTTCTGAATTGTAAGAGCTGTTTCGAGCCTGTTTGCTTACCAGCAATGCTTGAGACATATCTTGTCGTTAGTTATTTGGTCGTAAAGAGCAATGCTGACTCGGGGATCCGTGTAGGATTTGACAGACGTTCTGCAGATGCTTGGGAGAGCAGGGCGGCCACAATTTGATTCGTCAGGTATGTTACCCATGTTTTCTTCGTGTTCCGTGATTCGAGTCCCACAAAGTTTCCATTCAACATTCTTGTTGAGCGTATGATTGCGCCATTCGCATAGCGCAAAACAGAAGATCATGAGATCAGCCTCCTCTTGAGCTATGTTTGTACTGCTTTTTCTGGTTGGAAATATGCAAAACGCGTCGAGTCGGTATGTTACAGAACACACTACTGTACCATTCCAGCGGGTTCAAGCCAGCCAAGTGGTCAAGTCTACGATACCGAACAGCTGACCAGATTCTCAGGCATTGCACGGATCTTTACCCAAGATGCTAAGAAAGCGTTCTACAAACACTTTCTTCACACTGGCTTCCCTGTTGAATCGTCCCTGCATAATGTTCTCGATAATCATTTGGGAGCCGAAGCGTCCGCGGGCACTATTGGTACCAAGCAAGACGCCCTGGACTATCTGACATGGACGTTCTTCTTCCGCCGTCTACATAAAAACCCATCTTACTATGGTCTCGGAATATCGGCCGAAGAGCATAATACCATCGCAGCGCAGCAGCTAGCAAATGACTTTATGATCGAACTGGTGGACAAATCCCTTGGCGAACTGGCAGAATCAGGGTGCATTGCCCTCCATTCGAATGGAGACGTCGACTCAACTCCCTTGGGCAAGATCATGAGTTATTATTACCTATCACACAAGACTGTTCGCCACTTGATCAAGCATGCTAAGAGAGACGCAAGCTTCGAGGATGTCTTATCCTGGATGTGTGGTGCCACCGAGTTCGACGAACTGCCTGTCCGTCACAATGAAGATTTGATTAACGCAGAACTGTCGAAGAACTTGCCATTCAATGCTGATGTTCTCGGTCTACCGATGTGGGATCCTCATGTCAAAGCATTTCTACTTCTTCAGGCGTACTTCTCGCGCATCGACCTCCCAATTTCCGACTACGTTGGGGACCAAAATTCAGTAAGTTGTCCTCACTTCCAAAGTATATCATGCATCAAAGGTGCCACAGTTCAGGTTACAAGATAATTCAGCGGCCCCAAAGTCCACCTCCTTACTCAATCACTGTCTAGTATCCCGCTCAGAACGTATGCTAACTCTGCCAAATTCAGGTCTTGGACCAGAGTATCCGTATCGTTCAGGCTTCGATCGACGTACTCACCGAGCTGGGCTACCTCTCCAGCTGCACCAAGATGATGACATTACTACAGTGCATCAAGTCAGCACGTTGGCCAGATGATGGGCCTCTAGCACTTCTCCCTGGCGTTGATACTGACAAAGAACGTCAACGAGCCCAAGAAGGGCGGTCACAACCTCAATCGTTGACGCAAATCCACGACATCCCTCAGCCTGCCCTCACCAAACTCCTAACATCGCTTGGCGTTCCTCGTGACTTCCAGCCTCAAGTCGACAAAGCGGTTGATACCCTCCCCAACCTCGAAATCAACATCATGAACACCAACGCCCTGGGCCTCACGGTCGGCGTCGCTCGTCTCAATGCAGCCACACAGCCTGACTACCGCATCTACGCTCCCAGATATCCAAAGCCGCAATCTGAAGGCTTCTTCCTCGTTGTTGCCGACTCAATCAAGGATGAGGTCCTCGCGTTGAAGCGGATCCATTGGCCTCCGGTGGAGAAAATACGTGGTAGTGGGAACAAGCCTACGTCGAGGTCTATTCTCAAGCTGAAATCGGAAAATGTGGAGAGAAAGGTAGATGTACTGGTTGTTAGTGATTCGTATGTGGGGATGGTATGGAGGGTGGAGGGAGTAGAAGTGCCCGCCGTGCCGATGGTTGATGAATATGGAAAAAGCAAGACTTGATGATCATGAGGGTTTGATGAATTTTATGACGACGCATATAGACGCATGGCGTTGCATTGATGGGAGGGGTCATAGCATAGCATAGCGGTAGTATTGCAGTTGCAATCATACACAAATAGCAAGCACTCTGCATCAGATTTGCTTCTCATGATGATATCTCGTCTCTAAATGTGTTGGTCAAAGGGGGTATTTACATGAACCGAATCATATGGTCCCTCGAAGAGAAAGAAGATGAACGAATAAGCTGGCGCAGCCATCAAATCTCTTATGCAGGCTGAAACAAAGAATAAAAGAGTCCCGCAGGCACATTCTGTAATGTAGATCCTAACACATAATGGCTCGTCCTCCGTAGACGTCTGGAATCTCTCCTCGTCGAAGCTAAAATATTCCCTGAGAATTCCACCCTCGCTCGACATTTCAAGATGCGATCTTTCTCCTGGCAGCGTTTTCCAACGAACCAAGCACCTTGCTCAAACATCCGACAATGTGGGGTGATGCGACTTCCTCAAGGCCGAAGTACTTCGCGAGTTGACTAATGTAGGTCGCCTTGGTTGCCGAGCTTGCGCTATGGGAACGAGCATCTGGCGCTGTCGACGAGAGATCGAAATTTGTCTAGCGATTGAGACTTCCGCCGCCGCAGCTACCGTGCTCACTGAGTCATGAACGTGATGTCGAGGGCGAGCTTCCGATTCCGGTTGCTGCATCTTTTTCATGCTGTCCTTGCGAGCAGGAAATGCCCTCTGGAAGAATGCATCTTTTGCGCTTTTGGCAGTAGGCATCACTGGGTCCTCTTCGAATGTGTACCCTGGATATTCCTCACATTCGAAGAAGCTTGCTTGCGTGGAGTTGGCGGACGGAGCTGGTGGTCCGAAACTGGGCATTCGACCCTGCGAGGGGGGTGTTGAGGGGGGTTCGGTGGGGGTGTGGACAATCACAAAAACGTGGTCTCGTTCTTGAGACTTGCTTTTGTGTATTGTAGGCCGTGGTGGAGAAAGGGTGGTATTTGGTGCTGTTGTTGAACGACTGAGCGGACTGGGTCTGGGCAGTGATTTATTGGCTGCACTGCGATTGGGAGATGGGGGAAAGAGCGAGAATGATGCAGATTTGGTGGACGATTTGGAAGAGGTCGAACCAGCTCGTTGGTGGGGCTTTGGCAGCTCCTCGGTCGGAGTCTCCTGGGCTTCGGTAAGCCAGCTTGCTGGTTGAGGTATATCAATTGAATGGACAGTATCTGTTGGGAAAGCGGTGGGTTGAATTTCTTCCAGTTGAGCCTTTCTACGTGACAATAGTGAAGGTGGAGGCTTCGATTGAGGCTTCGAATCTAGCACATCCCCAAACATCACACTATAGCGCTCCAATTCCACGTTCGGTATCTCAACCTGTAGAAGGGACCCTCCAAGCGGCCGCAGAAGCGTCTGTGGCGGTATCCATGCTTCTGCTGTTGCGTGTGCCGAGAGCGCATTATGTAAATCTTGCATGTCGGGCAAAAGCTCTTCAACTTTTCTTCTTCTTAAACCTTTCCTGCGCGAGCTATTCCTTCTCAGTGAGCCACCCCCTTCACTCTTTGGCGCACTCTGGGACGAGCTCGATTGTTCCTTGTTATCTCGAACCCACTGCGCTGGGTCGACTCGCTTGCGACGAAGGGCATTGGTCTCCAGATGATCCTGATTGATAAGCTGCTTCGCCAGCCGTTGGTGCTGCGCCTGATCCAATTGATAGAAGGGTGAATTTTCCGAGCTTTGTGATGACGAGTGTTTCCTCCCAAACAAGCCACCGAAAGACTTCCATTTACTCCCTTTTCGCTTGGTCTCTGGCGCCCCAGCACCGATCCCACACACTGTTCCAAGCAGGCTTGGTGGTTCTGGCGAGCAAAGGTATGGTATGTCGACATCGCGGTCATCTGGAGGTAATGGCGGCAGAGGATTCTGGCTTGGGCTACCCAGCGCAAGTCCAATGACTATCTCATTGGAGTGCAGTCTGGGACCAATCTCTGCGCGCTGCGAAGGGCCTTGTGTGTAATGCAAAGACTCTTGGCAGGAAGCTGCCGGATTATGGTTGCTTTGGTTGGTCTGATTGCTCACGTCCAGCTCCACCTGTTTCGTACGTTTTGATCGTGATCTCGTGAAAGGGCCAGCCTTGGACATTCTTGTTCAAAAGCCAAAGCGCAACGCCTTTTTGGCACCAGGCCAATAGAAAAGTGGAGATAGATATGTACGAAGAGAAGAGAAGATTGAAAAAGAGGAAGAGGAAGAGGAAGAGGGGTAAGTGTGAAGAGGGAGGTGAGAAGACGGGTAGACAATACAGTCAACGGCAGTCAAAAGATTGAATTGAATGGAATGAATGAATGAAACGTAGAGCGGGATGGAGACGACAAGCATGAGTGGCATGAAGACCAAAAGACGAAGATTAAAGACCTCGGACAAGTTGACGGATCTTTCTTTCTCCACTTGCATGCCACTGGGCCGCCACGTCAAATTTTGGGAACATTAAATAATCATATTTCGGGCTTGATCATTGGTGCTGGAGTGGTGGGGGGAGTAGGGTGAGGTGGCCGTCGGCAAGGCGATAAAAGATAAAAGAGAAAAGAGCGGGATTCATGCAAATTGCATTGGCTCAGCCGGCCCCAAGCTGAAACACTCCAACTCACTCATTGCAAGGGTACAGGCTGAGGCGAAGTTGATACGAAGTTGAGCCTCTAGCCCATGCCATGAGATGAGATGAGATGAGATGAGATTGAAAAAGGAGTGGCCGTATCGAATAGAGCAGCGCCAAAGAACCGGCCTTTTTCTGTTTTGCGTGCCTGTCGTTGGCAAGAGTTCGCTGTTTGTTGCCTTGCTGTTTCTGTCAAGTCAAGGCATCATGTGGCCGAGCTCCTTCCTCTGACCGGAAGCCTGAAAGAATATAAAGCCAAGCGACATTCCTCTCCGCGGCAGCAGAGAAGCAAAGCAAAAGATTGAAGGCAATGAATGAATGGCCAAAGGAAATTAGAAACATGGTGGGCACGGCATTGTGCATACCTGTTATCGCAACAGCATGGTCATTGGGACGAACGTGCCGCCAGAATTTCACTACTCTAGCAGGGTAGGCAGTGTCCAGATTGAAGGGCCGCATGGTCCTTTTCAAGGATGAAGAATCATGGCTTGCCTATTTGAGGCTTTCTCGTAGAAATTCGCCTCTTAACAACCTGAGTCTGAACAGAGGATGGAAGTGAAAGAAGTACTCGTACTTCGCCGGCTTTTCTCCGCTAGAACTATGCACACATCGATTTCCGGTGGGGGCCGAATTTTTTTTTAAACCATCCCCCCCCCCCCCCCCACCTTTGTGCTCGTGCATCTTCCCCTGCCTTCACTGCATCACACCTACTTTTTACTTGGTCTGCATACAGTCCAAGCATCAACAAGAAACAACCTTCCACCTTACCACCATAGAAGTATTCGCCCGCACAACACTCGAGGAAAGGCTCTTTCCCAAGTCTACCAAGCATGTCGTGGCAAGGTCCGTGACTCCCATGCTCTTCTCCCTTTCCCATCGCGGACTCTAACGGAAATTAGCATACGTTGACACTAGGTATTCTTCGCTCCATAATGCCCTCCACACTGGAGTAGGCTGACAGTTGCCTTAGTCTAGTGGCGACTGGGAACGTCGACAAAGCGGCCATCTTCAATGTTGAAGGAACGAGCGTTTGGGCTACGTCGGCAGACTTCCAGGTACGTCAGTCGTCTTATACCTCGCCGGGGGAGTAGCATCTGCGCTCGAGTCTCAGGCAGTGGGGGATTGAGGAGGCTCCGGTCTGAACGAAGAGGCTGACTGTTAGGTCACAGGTCAAGCCAGAGGAGATAAAAGCGGTCATTGCTTCATACAGCGATACTGGGGATATTAAGAAAATTCAAAGCAGCGGCTTTCACATCGCTGGCACGAAATACATGACGATAAAGACGGACGATAGGAGTGTCTACGGAATGAAGGTACGCATACACTCTCGTTGAGGTGAGAGATCGCGCTTACCATTTGCTCTACAGGGCAAGGAAGGCATATGTATTGTCAAGACGAAACAGGCCATCCTGGTCGCCCATTATCCCGCAGGCGTGATTGCTGGAAACGCGACGAAGACGGTGGAGCAGCTCGCGGATTATTTGATTGAAGTTGGCTACTAGGCATCTGCACACTCGTTCTCTCTAATGCCATTATGACGCTGTACTTTACTTGCATACACCCCTGAGGACTGGGTCCCATACAAATAGACGGGAAAGCCTCTTCAGCAGCCGCCCTTCACGAGCTCTGTGTCTTCAGTTTCAAAGTCTCCTGCGCGGCCCCTTGCCGACTACCTTGCTTCAAGTTCTGGCACCGAATTGCCCGACGTCTTGCGATAGCGTAATATGCAAGCCCCCGAGTCCACCACCGAAGCTGTGACTTGTCCTCCTTCCTGGACGTCCTAGTCCACCCTAACGGCGCACCCATTTCTCCGATGCTCATACTGGTAGCTCAGAGTTCCTCGGTCCACCTCCTACACTGTCCAATGCCCGTTGTATATACGGTCCCACTACAGGGATGTTCCCAGCAAATCCACCAATCGTTGAAAAGAAGTCCCCAAATAGCACAAATATCCCATATAGCTCTACCAGAAAGCCTACCAGCGGCCACCGTAACAATATCAGGAGGATACCTGCCACGAAAGCAGCTGTGCCCTTCAGCTTCTGCCGCCGTGCAAAGAAGATGGCTGTTTTCTGTAGGCCGATGATAAGGGTGAGGCCAACGAGGAAAAGTATCTGCACGTTCAGTCGTCAGGAAAGTCGGCAGGTTTACTAACAACGGCTGCATACGTTGCCCATTGCTAGCCTGTAGAAAAGTCAGCATCTTTCGTAGCTAGTAGAAATTTGGAGTGTAGCTTACATGGCCCTATCGAAGAACATGATCACTCCCCCAATGAGAAAGAAGCCCCCTGAACCGTACTATTAGACATGTGTAGAGTACGCTGGCGGGTACCTTGCCTCATACCTACCACCGCTGCAGAAGGCCACTCCGACTTCTGTTATAGATGTTAGCCCCATGCACGAGGCTTTCAACGAGAAGGGGAATCTCAGGCGCAAGCTGGTTTCTGGAACTCACTTTGCGAATCTGAGAGCCACATGGTGGGCATCGTGAAGTAATTAGGCTCACAAGCTCGATTCCAGCAATTGATAGGTGTGTCGAAGGTTTAGAGTCGTTCAATTGACTTTGTGAGCTCCAAGTAAGGGAAAGTCGAGACACGTTTGCGGCGCCGTGTATCTTACCGAGGTAACAGAAAGCTAGTGAGGCTACGTGTTTCCATTACATTGATCTGCAAATTTCAATCTCAGTAAACGGACGCCATACTTTTTCTAACTGTATCATCCAGCACAAATTTGTTCGGGTGGATGCTACAAGGCTTGCACTGTGTACGATCCGGAAATGTTGTCATCTCCCAATACACGAGTAGTTGTGAGATATATCTCTGTTGTTGTATTGCTAGCAGCAGGACTGAGACATCCGCTGTGTCATCAAAACGCCTTGACAGCAGTGTTCTATGGATGCTGTAACTGATCTCCCTTCCTTCTCCGTGGGCTCATCGGTAAATTGTCAACCTGGCGGAGACAAAATTGGTCACAATTAAGCCGGAGCGCCTTCTTGAAGCTTGCGTTGAAAGAGGCAAGTCGGGTGGAAGGGGTTTGACTTTGTTGGCTGTACATTCATGTACTTCTCGTTGGCAATTGCGAGCGCTGCCGGCAGTCTTACGAACGGCTTCTTTCCAGTGTGCATTGTAAAAAGATGTTCCGCTCGTTCGCTGCCTCATTTCAGAACAGCGTGTGCTCCACGAGCCTCGAGGTATCTCTCCGCTCCTCCTTGGTTCAGGCCTCTGACAACATCGAAGACCTCCTTGCTGTGATATCGAAGTCGAGTCTTTGGATCTGTGTATGGAGCAGGCAGCCCAGTGATGTCGCAGTAATGCTTTTGATGCGCTGGGTGAAATGACGGAGCCGACTCGATATTGGTGTAGGTGGCGATTGGCCCAGAGGATAATGAAGCTTGGAAATTCTTTTCGAGCACCATAGCAGACAGATTTTGAGCTGCTTGTGAAATGTTCGAATGTGTATTCGTCCCATTCGTAGGCTTAGGTGTGGCTGCCCTAGTGTACATAGCAGAGCTTTGCGGCATTGGTGTAGAAGAGCCACTATTATCCTGTGTTGCCATCACTGAAGCTTCCTTGCGGGCTGCTTCTGCAACGATCTGTTTGATGTTCTTGTTTCGCCGTTGGGAGGGCTTCCAGCGAGGATTGCGGAAGGGCCTTGGCTTGAGCATTAGGTCGAGTTGATCTAGCAGCTGCTGGTGGGAATCGTCCGCAGAGGGAGTCGCTGGTGCCATGGCTACAAGACAGATCAGGTGAACGATTAATGTCGGGGGCCTTTGGAAGAAAATGAAGTGTTGCTTCCAAACGTATGACGCTAGCAGACGCGATAAAATACAATTCACTGATCTGCGTCAAGGATCTGGCGCGTCCCTCGATTAGATCCCCTCCACGAGAATACTCAGGACTCAGCAAGCAGCAATCAGCAAGCTGCGGGAGTACAGAGCTCTTGTCAAAGTTTACCAACTGTCTGTCTTCCTCCGATCCCGGCCAAAATCCAAGATGGACTCCCCTCACGAATATCAACAGAGCCTGCTCTTGACGCGTATCATCACCAATGTTGTGAGTGTTAGGAGCAACGATCCGTGTCATAACATACTCATGACATGTAACAGGAGAAACTCAATGAAGCAGTAATGGTCCTGAACAAGAATCTTCAAGTATGATACTTGAGACCGTTTAGCTATGGATGCCGCTAATGCATGGTATCAAAGGATATCAATATTCAGAACATGAACGTCGAACTTGTCGCTCAAATGTTCAAAAATTACCGATCCAATGTGCTCTTCCACCTCGAAGGTAAGATTGTAATGGTAGAAGCCTGTCGGTGAAGGAGTAGTGTTGATCCTTTATACAGCAACGGACAGTCTCCAGGATCCTTCATAGAGAATGTCTGTCAAGTCAATGAATACTGTTTAACGCTAGAAGTTCCGACCATTCAGGTAGGTTGCGTGCCTAAGCAAATTCTGGTAGCCTGTTGCGCTTGTAGACTGGAAGATGTAACATACGAGGTCATGTTTTAAAGTATTAGAAATACGCTAGAGGGCGATTATAGAACATCGCTTTTTACTACTAACGCGTAAACGATAGAAAAAGTCGCCTATTCATAAGGTAATTATATTATAATTCAGGCCTATTATCTATAGAATTTATTTTTATCGTTATATTCTTAAACTTAATTATAGCGACGTTATTAATTATTAATAAACGAATTAATATCGTTTTTTATATTAAGATTTTCTTATTAATAAAGAGTTAATATAATAATATATAATATAAAAAATGTTAATTATTCTATAAAGGATTTGATTTTAATATATTAGAATCTTAGTATTATTTTAATTTTAATAGAGTTAGTAATAAAATTTAATCTACTTTCTTAATAAATATTTATAATAATACTTTTACTAAAGTTTACCCCGTGATATTTATTCTTTTAATTACTTTATTTTTAATATTTCTTTATTTTTATTAAAGAGTTAACGAGATACTACGCGACTCTTTATAAAGTTTTAAATATATTTAATAAAATTTAAATCTATATTATTATCGAGCTAGTTTAAAAAATTAATATAATATTTAATAAATAGTAATTTCTACTACTACGATATATAATTATTAATATTATTTTATATAAAATATATATTATTATTAATATTATTTTATATAAAATATATATTATAGTTTTTATTTAAAATAGAATAGTTTATTTAATTTTTAATAATTAATAATTAATAAAATATATTAATTATTCTATAAAATTACGGGTTTAAAAAATATACTAGAATTAAACTATAGCGCTAATTCTAGAATAATAAATATCGAGGTTTAGTTTAATAATACTATATTTAAATTTATTTTATAATAATATATTAATTAGTTAAAATAAAACGTAGCGAACTAGTAATATATTAATAATAATAATAATTCTAGAGTATATTTTTAATACTAGTATTAATTAATTTTACTCTATTTTAAATATTTATAAAGTAAAGAATTAAAATATCTAGAGTAAAATAAAAGTCGGTTATATATAACCCTCTCGTTAAAAAGAATCGCGACTCTCTTTATATATATAGTTTTTTCTATTTATTTTTGTAATATATTCGTAGTTATTAATTAAATAATAAATGTTTATTTTAACTTTAACTCTTCTTATAAATAAATATAATATAATATATTTTAATTCTAAATAATTACTTTTTAAAATATAAATATTATATAACTAGAAAATGATTTTTTTATATACTCCGGTTTTTACTCTTTATATATTAATTTTATAATATAATTTCGGTCCTAGTTCTCGTTTAATTTAATTAAAATTTCATTAATATAAATAATTAAATCCTAGTTTAAAATAAAGCTCTAGTATATATAATCTAGATATTAATAATAATATTTTACTTGTATTTCTAGTATTAAATTAAATTTAAAATATAGAGAGTATTTACTATATCTTATTTCGATAAAAGTTTTTTTTTATTATTATTCGCGAAGTTTTAATATCTATTTCCTAAATTACTATTATTTATATTTTCTAATAGTATATATAACTAGATATAATTAATTATATTATTCGGTCGATTTCTTTTTAATATAATAATAGAAATGTAATACCTAAGGCCGCTGGCGCAGAGCTAGCGGCTTAGTAATAGTATAAAAGACGTAAGGTAGTTACGGGGTTCATTACTAGGTAGTTCTTAAATCCTAGATTTAGTAGTAGAACTAATCTCTAAGGATTCTAATAAAACGGGGGAACACTGACTCGATATAGGATTACCAAGAGTCAGAACCCCGCGATACCAAGGCCAGAACCCCGCATCGATAAGCAATGATATCATAGAGGTGGCGGGGCGTAGGCGCATACAATACACTAGCGCCTTTGGCGGGGCGCAGGCGTATGTAACGTACTACTACTTTACAAGAAATTAATCGAAATATATATCGAGAGTTAAATTCTAGTTATATATTAAATTATTATTATAGATATTAATTTATCTAGTCGAATACTAGGCGTTATTTTATATTAAAATAATAGATATTTTAATACGGGTTTAAATAATTTTAAAAAGTAATAATTAAAGATTCTAGATATAAATAACTACTTTACCCGTAGCTAGGTTTTTTTCCTAGTCTCGTTTCTATATAAATATAATTTAATAAATAGTTATTTATATATAAATAATTATTATTATAAATTCTTTATAATAGAGTTAAATTACGGGCGCTAGGTTTAATTATAATAATAATTTTCTAATATTTTAAAAAAAGATACTATAGAGATATTTTATTTATTTATATAAATACTCTTCTAATTAGTATATAAATACCCCCCCTATATTAAATTAATCGCGGCGGTTATTATAACTATTAATATATCTATCGTTAATAAATAATACTATCGCGTCGTTATTTCTCCCTTCCAAAATAAATACTTCCCCGAATTAACTCACCTCACCGCAACGATAGTTATGGACCTACGGCGAGGTACCTCTATTATCTCGGCGCTAGCTCTAGCTAGGGCGATAGCGTTACCAGGCCCTTAAGGCCGTGGATATAGTACGTTAACATCGAGAATAGGCTTTAATAAGTCAGCTTAGTAGCTAGGCTAATTTAGCGACGCTAAAATAATTTTCTTTTTAAAAAAAATACGTCTGGTTTAAACGATTTAAGGCCAGGATAAAGGCGATAATAACGAAAATCCTACATATACTTACTCCATAGCGATTCTATTATTAAACGCTCGCTACACTACCTAGCTATACACTATATTTGAAGATCTGCCTATTCAGAATATTAATATATGTGACGTCGTCGTCGCTAACGGTGTTAGGGATAAGGCAGCAGCCTCACTACCATGCGCCCGCGTCGCCTGAACAGTTTTGTTATGTTTTGTTACGGCGACCGCCACGATTAACCCAATATGGGGGGGGTGTCTATGTAGGCAAAGGGGGTGTCTCTGTAGCACCTCCCACTTTAAAACATGACCTCGTAGAGTATCATTGTCTCAGACCCCTTCTTTGCGAAACAACCAAATGTCCACTTCATCAATCAGCTCCCCGGGTCCGCCACAACTCGGCCTATCACCCTCACCACCCAATAGTAGCGTCTAGAACCCCGAGATTCCCGAGATCTCAAGTCGATGCGCAGCTTTTGTGCTCGGGATGAAACACAACAAAGCTATAAAGTCATGAGCCCAACACAGCCGTAACAAGGGAACCTGCCCATCCGCCCATTATGACCATCACCTATGAGCGCTACGTAGAGCCTGCCATAGGATCCGATGTTGCCAACGGCAAGAGGAGCCCAAAGCCACCTCCACAAATTTGGCATGCCGTCGACCCTCCCTTCAAAGGCTACCGGCCAGCTCCTTCCGAAGCTTACCCGCAAAGCAACGATGGTACAGCTATAGTTATTGACAACGGTAAGCCCCGAGAGGCTACATAATTGAGCAAACCGACTGCTAACCTTTACAAGGCTCAAGTCTCGTCCGAGCCGGCTGGTCATTCGACACCGCGCCCCGATTGTCCTTTCCCCCAGACGTCGCTCGATACCGGGACCGAAAGTACAACAGAACAGTCTCGTATGTGGGCTATGAATCATACGCAGACGCTACAACGAGAGGACAGATACGAAATGCATTTGAGCCTGGCACCAGCGTTGTAGGCAACTGGGATGTGATGGAAGGCATTCTGGATCACATCTTCGTGAATTTGGGGGCGAATGGCAGCGATGAAGGCGTAGGAAGACCTGTTCTCATGACTGAGCCGGTAGCCAACTTTGGGTACTCGAAGAAAAGTGGGTGTCTAGTCTACATCAGGGATATGTGCAGCATTACTGACATGCTACAGCTATGAATGAGCTTCTTTTCGAGTGCTATTCTGCTCCTTCGGCAACCTACGGTATCGACTCATTGTTCTCATACAGGTTCAATAAGGGAAATACTGGTCTCCTCATATCGTCCTCGCATTCCTCTACCCATGTCATACCTGTCGTGAAGTCGAAGCCCCTCATGTCCAGTGTATCTCGTTTGAACTGGGGAGGATACCAAGGAGCCGAATACTTACTGAAGCTGCTACGACTAAAATATCCAGGCTTTCCGGGGAAACTCACAGATTACCAAGCGCCACCCATGGTTCGCGAGCATTGCTATGTCTCCCAGACTTTCGATAAAGAGATGATGAGCTTCTTAGACTGGACTGGGCTTGAGGAGAGAGACCATGTGATTCAATACCCGTTCACTGAACATGTTGTGGTTGAAAAGAGTGAGGAAGAATTGGCGAAAATTGCAGAGCGGAAACGACAAGGCGGAATTAGGTTACAAGAACAAGCTGCGAAGATGAGGCTGGAAAAGCTTGTGCAAAAAGAGCAAGAATTGGAGTATTACAAAGATCTCCAGCAACGCCTCGTCGGACAGACGAAGAAGGAAATAAAGCGCTTGTTAGATGAGGACGAATTCAAGGATGAAGCTCAATTAGATAAGACGGTCAACGAAGTGGAGAAGTCGGTACGCAAGGCTAGAAACAAAGATCTAGGTTTACCGGAAGACGTTGAGGAGGAAGAGGAGCCTTCGTTTCCACTTCTCGATATTCCAGACGATCAGCTTGACGAAGCAGGCTTGAGGCAGAAACGGCATCAGAGATTGCTGAAATCAGGTGCAGAAGCTCGAGCCAGGGCAAAGGTCGAGAAGGAGCAAGAAAAGGCCCGAATAGCCGATGAAGAAAGGCGAGACGAGGATTGGCGACTGAACGATCTTGATGGATGGCTGGAAGCCCGTCGAGCTGGAAGAGCTGTATGATCTTTTACTCGTACCATCGTTTGAACATTTCCACTAATAACCAGTCCGCAGAATCTACTCCAAAGGATCAAGATTCGAGAAAGAGACAAAGCAGATTTGGGGAATCGTAAATCGCTTGCCAGTCAGAAGCGGATGAAGCAATTAGCAAATCTGGCATCCGATCAGCCAGGTAAGAAACGTCGCCGAGGTGGCGATGACGATAATTTCGGTGCGAATGACGAAGACTGGGGGGTCTACCGCCAAGTCGCAATGGGCGAACAGAGCGAGGACGAGGAAGAAGAAGATCTCGATGCCGAGATGAAGAACGTAGAAGCACAGCTACTAAGATACGATCCGGGTTTCAGCGAAAGTAAGACCATGGCCGCTCAGAAGGACTGGACGAAAAGCCTTATGCATGCTTTTCTTCGCGGCCCACGGCCCTTTGATTCAGAGAGCCAGCAGGAGACTCATCAGCTGCATCTGAACGTTGAGAGGATTCGAGTTCCGGAGGTCGTTTTCCAACCGGCTATAGCAGGCCTTGACCAGGCAGGCATTGTCGACATTGCTGCTGACATGATCAACCATGGCATGGGGTTTCCGCAGGAACTGAATAACATCTTGAAGGATATCTTCATTACAGGAGGCAACACGCTTTTCGCAGGCTTCGAGGAGAGGCTGAGCAAGGAGTTGCGCGCTGTGTTGCCAACAGATTCCTTAATGAGAGTTAGGCGGGCTGTTGACCCATTGCTGGATGCCTGGAGAGGCGCAGCTCAATGGTCGAAGGAGTCGAGCTTCAAGTCTGCTCTTGTGACTCGCGAGGAGTATCAAGAAAAAGGTTCGGACTACTTTAAGGAGCATGCTCTGGGCAACATGAGTACTTTCTGATCTGTCAATGACTTGTGGAAGGCCACCACTTGGATGATCTCGTTGATAGACCGACCACATGCGAAGAATGTTTGTCTTCGTGAAAAAGGGTATGAGTAAGCTAAGCAAAAGTGGCCATAGCCTAGGTATGGCCTGGTCCGTCTAGCTATGTGTGAGATATGACGCTTGAAAACCAACAATCCGCATTTGGGTCTCGAAACACCACATGACACCCCATAAACGCCAGAAACCATATTACACACACCAGAGCACTCACAGAACTCCGTCACATAGCCATGCATTCTCTGCGGGGCCTCATCATTACTGTCATCGGAAGGAGTCAAGAGTGTGGTAGGGACACCCCAGTCAGTCTCGAATGATACCCATGGCAAGTATCATACAGCGACTGGTCTGTTCTCCGCATGAGGTGGAGTAGGCGCGGAATGCATGTCCTTCTCTTCACCAATGCGAGGCCTGTTGTTAGGGGTATGCCTCACATAAGGAGATTCGTCGTGTTGGGTTCTGCCGCTACTCATATCTGCAACAGCTTGTGCAGCCGAAGCTTGCAATTGACTGGCTGCTGTTGACCCCATGGGGGCAGTGGGTGCGGGTATGTGTTGAGCGGAAGGGCCTGACGTTTGAGGATGAGGGATGTCGATGTTATCTGGGGCCCTTGGGTATTCCCCTTGAGCCTCTAGGAGGCGGGATTGGAGGGTGATGATGTAGTCGCGTAGCTGATAGTTCTCTCCTTGAAGAGCTTTGTAGCTTTCACTGAGATTGTTGAATTCTCTTACTTGTGTTTCTAGGCCCTTGATGTGGCCTTCTTTGCGCTGTCTGAACGCCCGCTGTAGTAATCTTTTAGTAAGCTGTCTTTGTCACCCGAATTTCGGGGAAACAGAGTTTTTGCTCCAGAACCACCTCAACATCATCGCAAGATGATGTTGAAATCCGTGAAGTCTACGCACCTGAGCTGCTCTGTTTTGCGCTGCGCGTTTCGACGTCGATAATTCGCGCTTCCCGCCTTTTCTCCCATCGCTACCGTTATCGTCACCTCCACTGTCGCCAGCCCCGGGATTCAGCATCCCTGGTCCCCCTATGGCAGGGTCAATATTGTGATGGTGAGGATTTGCAGTATTCGACAGTTGATGCTCTGGTCTATGAGGAGAGGGATATTGGTGGTTTCCATGTATATTTGCGACCAGCTGGTCTCGAAAAGCTACCACATCAATGTGTCAGCAGCTCTACAGTTTCGGACACAAGTCGACGGAGCCAGCGCTTGATTACTCACCCTGATCTGCGACAACGTCCTGGTATGGGAAGTCAGTCATACTCTTCGCAAAGGGAATGTGGTAGAGCTTGCCTGCCCCCGCATAGGGTGCGGCGCTGGTGCAAGAGCTGGTTGCATATTGGGGGTCCGGATGACTACACACAACGGAGAGTTTGAAGAGCTGAGATAATCGCGACGCTCTTAGCATCTCATTATGCGCAGAGAGCAAGACGAAGGTTGGAGGTTTCGGCTTACCTCTGCCGTGTAACACTAGTCACCCTTCGAGGTCCTTCGACACCGCGCTTTGAGCCACAAAGCTCTAACCTTCCAGGCCGCGCGCTTTGTGATAATTACAAGCAAGAGCTCTTCCAACGCTCACGCCAATTTGTTTGGGTAAAAGCGTAAACAGCGTCTTTATATGACTGACTAATCACGGAGCTCACTGTCGCTGACACTCATTTATAAGCGACGCTAATCTAGGCCCGGATATTCCTTAGGCCGGAGGGAAAGCTAATATAAAGTAATATTAACTAGGCCGCTATACGTTTTAAGATTAGATAGAACTAATTTTATAAATCTAACTTCTAGTTACTATATTTATAAGCGCCGAAATAACTTAAAATTTATAGAAGATTTCAAAACTATTAATTTTACACGTTAAATAAATAATTTATATATTTTATTTAAATAAAGTAATTATTAATTTTAAATAAATATTTATATAATAAATTTATAGTAGTATTTTAATTATATAAAATTGAAATTAAACTAGGGCCTAGTTATAATATAATATATAATTATTATAATTAAAATTCTCTCTAAAACTTAGTATATTTAATAAATTAAAAGATTATTTATTACTCGACGTAATATATAGACTAGTAAATAGGTAAATATTTAAATATTTAATTATTTAATATAGAAATAAGCGGGTAAATAGATAAATAACGTAATTTCCTTCTTTTATATAAATTATATACTTTTTAATAAATAGAAACTTCGTATTTAATTTCCTTTAAAACTTTTAATTATAAATTCTAAATATAGATATTTATTAAATTATTAATTAAGTTTATTAAATCTATTTAACTATATTTAATTATCTATATAAAGATTATTATTTATTAATTCTTAATACTCTTCTCTAAGAGTATTAATTTAAGTTTTATCGACGTTATATTAAAATACTAAATAGAGAGTCTTAATAATAATTCGCTCTTTCTTTATTTTTATAAAGATATAGTTATTATTATTATTTCTAAAATACTTTTAAAGAAGTTTAGAAATAATAGTAATAAAAAATTATTATTAAAAAAATCCTCTTCTAGGAAATAATACTCGTTTATATTATTAAAAATTATTATTATTATTAATAAAGTCGTTTTTGTAATTTTCTTATTTATTTATTTAATAAATAAAATTATTTTAATCTCGTTTAGAATAAACTCCGAGTTATTTAAAAATTTATAATTTAACTTTAATTTCTTTTAAGATTTTAATATATTTGAAATTTATTATTAAGAAGTTAGATAATAACTCTAGATAACGAGTTATTAATAAATAAAATAACTTTTAATTTAAATTAAATTAATTTATATCTTTATTATTTCTAAAACCTCCTAGAATTTCTTCTTTTATAATTCGAGAGAGTTTCGATAAATTTATAAACTAGGTTAAGAATTAGACTAGGTATATTTTTATTTTATAATATTATTATTATTAAAACGTAGTTTATTCCTATAAAGGAAATCGTTCGGTAATAAAAATAAAGATAAGAATAAAGATTCCGAGCGAGAAATTTTAATAATAATAATAATAGTAATAATTAAATTTATTATTATTAAAGTCGTTAAGACTCGTAAAATTATTAAAGTTATTATTATTAAAACTATTAAATTAACTATTATTAAAATTATTATTTAAATTACTATTATTTAAATTATAATTTAAATTACTAATATTATTATTAAAGTTAATACTTTAATATTCTAAAATAAAAACGAGTTTAATAAATTTATTAAAGAGTTTATAATACGGGTAGTACTTTAATAAATACGTATTTTATTATATTAAATAAAGAAGTCGACTATCCTCTTTAATAAAGTAAAGAATTATAATATTAATAATTTAAATTTATTCCTATTAAGGCGAGTCTTTAGAGAGTATTAAAAAAAGACTACTAAATATACTCTTAATTATAAACTATCTACTTTTCAAATCTTTATAACGGCGACGTTATTATATAAGAAACTATCGGCGACGAGATAATATCCGTAGTTTATAAATAATAATAATAACTAGTATATTATCGAGAGTTAACTAGATATATTTTTTATAAATAGTAAAAATAAATTTAAAGTAGAATTATTATTATATTAAGTTCCTACCTCTATAAAGGAAATATATACTACTATAATTACTTCGTTATAACTAGTCGTCGTTATTTTTCTTATTATTAACTTTAGTATTAGAGTTAATATTAATAATTTTACTTCTATTTTATTTAAGGTAATTAAAGAGAATAATTTTATAAATCGTTAATTTATTATTTTAAAGTAGTTAAATACCCTAGATCCTAATATTATTTTAATTTAGATTATTCTTAATCGCTAAATATATAAAAAGTATAAATACTCGAATAAAAATAAATACTACTAAGTTAATAAAAATAAAATATATTATATATTAAAAAATAAGGATATTATAATTTAGTAAAGAGTTATTAAATTAGATATTTTAAAACTATTAAAGAAAAAGAAATTACTAGCGAGAATAAAAAAGAGATAAAAGAATAAAAAGAAATAAAAAAAAGAAATAAAAAACGAGTATAAAAAAATTAATTTATATTATTTAAATTAATACCGCCGCTAGTGAATTACTTATATCCGCCGTTTATTTATATATATATTTCTTTTCCTATTTAGCCGGTAGCCCCCTCTTTAATAAATATTCGAATCTTTATATTAGAAATTAAAATATAAATTAGAAAGATTTTAGAAAGAGTAAAGAAATCTTTTTATTACTAGCTCTTTAATTTTATTTTACGCGATTTTACTACTTTATCTCCCCGCGGTAATAATTTAATTAACGGCGATATAGTTAAATTAATTAAATTAAATAAATTTAGATTATAACCCTACGATAAACTTAATTTAAAGATTATAAAGAATAAATTACTAAATAAAGATTATTATTAAGTTATAGTACCTAGGTTATTTATAATAATATAAAAATAAATATAAAACCTTAATAGAAAAATAATCTTTAAATTTAGATAATAAAATTAATCTCTAAAGAGTTAAAGCGGGGGCTCCGAGCCTTTTATTTCTAAAAAGAACTCTAAAGTACCGGAAACTATAATATAATATTATAATATAAATAGTATAATTACGTCGTATACTCTCTTTATAAAATTTATATATTATTTAATAATTATTATAAAATTGGTTTTAATATAATATAATAATAATTTCCCCTTTTAAGAGTTTTACTCTCGAAATTAATTTATATTAATTTAACGTTTTAATATCTTTAAATAAAGGAGTATAAAATATATAAAAATTCGAATTAAATAGCGCGTATACGTAGTGTCTACGCCTCCTATTTAATTTTATTAATCTCGTAGATTTTTAATAATAATATATTAATTAAAAACCTCTAAACCTAGTAGGAAAAAAAGAGGGAAATAAATTATATTTTAAAATTAATAATCCGTCGTATATAATTTATATACTAGTTTAGTTATATAATTATAAATTATACTAGATATTCGATAAAAATCTCAAAACCTAAAGAGAAAAATAAAGGAAAGAATATTATAATTACTTTTAAAAATTATAAATCTTTATTATAAATAGAGTTTTAATAATATTAGTAACGGAGTAAATAATTTTACTATTATTATTTAGAATAAACTTTAATTATAGGAGTAAATATATACGGGTAATAATTTTAATATAAATATAAAGTCTTTATTTATCTTTTATCTTTTCTTTTTCTATAATATCTTATTATCTTTTATATATATAAATTCTTATATAATTATTATCGATAATTATAATATATTTAGACTTTTATTAATTTATAATAACCTCGACCGTATTTTAAATTTTTTTCTTCGAGATAATAAATCTTATTTATATATTCTATAAATAAAGTTATAATTAATATATTATAATTCAAAAAAATCTTTCTTTTCTTCTTTTAAATTCTTTTCTTTAATTTTATAATTATTAAAATAAATAAAATAGTTTATTTTATCTTTAAATAAGATATTTATTTATATTTTAAAAGAATTAATATTATTGTAATATTTATTATATTTTTAAATTATTAGTTTTATACTTTATTTTACTAGTAATATATATATAGTTTAATTACTTTAATATTTAATATATTAATTTAATATCTATAATATACGATATTAATAATAATATTTAGATATTTAATATCTCTCCGATTTTTACTCCCCGTAAATTAACCGTTTACTCCGTTTTTATTTATATTTTATTTATACTTTTATATCTTTATTATTTTAAATATATAAATCTAGATAATTATATTCTATATAATAAAATATTAAATATAAGTATATTTATTACGTAAAGAAGAAATATTTATATAATTTTATATATTATCTATAATTTTAAACCGAATTATATTAATATATTTAAATTCCTATTAAATTTTATATCTTTATAAATTCTTTATTAAATCCTTTAGAACGTCGAGGCTCTAATAAATATATTCGCGAGTATATTATTAAATATACGAAAGACGTTATAATTTTCCTTCTATAAATTAAATTTAAAGGAGTATTAAGTTATAATATTTAAAATATTTATAATAATATAAAAATAAATATAAAGCTTTAAGAAAAGAAATAATCTTTGAATTTAAATAATAAAATTAATTTCTAAAGAATTAAAGCGAGGGCTTTAAATCTTTTATTTTCAAAAAAAACTTTAAAGTACCGAAAATTATAATATAATATTATAATATAAATAATATAATTATATCGTATACTCTCTTTATAAAATCTATATATTATATTTAATAATTATTATAAAGTTAGTTTTAATATAATATAATAATTACTTCTCCTTTTAGGAGTTTCGCTCTCGAAATTAATTTATATTAATTTAAATCTTTAATATTTTTAAATAAAAAAGTATAATTATATTAAAACTCGAATTAAATAATATATATATATAACGCCTACCCCTCCTATTTAATTTTATAGATTTTATAAGTTTTTAATAATAATATATTAATTAAAAATCTTTAAATCTAATAAGAAAAAGGGAAGTAAATAATTTATATTTTAAAATTAATAATCCGTCGCGTATAATTCGTATACTAGTATAATTATATATATTTATAAAGTATAGAGTAGGCTTTAAGCGCTCTAAGTATTTATAAATCAATTAAACTAGTTTAAACGGGGTAATACTATATCCTAACTTTTAAATATTATTAATCGATTTAAATATAAATAAGAATCTAGCTCGCTTCTAAGAATATTTCTAACTCGTGAATATATTTAAAACTCGTATATTTAATTTATAATTTATACGTAATTATTATTAAGAGTACTTTCTTTAATATTTTATTTAATATAATTCTATTAATCGACTAAAGGTATTTTTAGGATAATTTAACCTATATTATTTTTCTATTTTAAATATAGTTTTATAATTAACGCGAAATTTTAATATAAATAATATTTTTATTTTAAATTTATATTAGGGCTAATAATAACTTATACTCTTTTTTAATTTCTATTATTATTACTCTATTTATATTCTTTAATATGAAAGATATATAAATCTATATATTAAATCTTTTATTATAAATATATTATTATAGTAATAGTAACTTCTAGTTATATTTAAAACCCCGAGTAACTTTAATAATTTTAACTATTAATATATATTTTAAAAATTTCTGAAAACCCTAGTTATTATCGAATATAGTTTAAGTTAATAACTAGTACTAAATCCTCTCGTCCTTTTTCACCTTATATTTTACTTTGAATTTAGTATATATAATATTTAAATATAAAATATCTTCTCTTTTATCGAATCGAAGTATAAATTTTATTAGATTTAATATATATTTTAGCTCTTTATCCCGCGCTATTAAATTATTATTAATTACTCTTATTTAATAATAGTTAGTATATATAGTATAATATAGTAATAAACGAATATAACTCCGTTATAGACGGTTATATACCTCTTTTATATAATCGGTTATAAATAATTATAATAGTCGACTAGTTAAAGTCCTAATCTAACTTTTATCCGTAATTTAATATTTTATTTTAACTAGTTATTTCTACGAAAAAGAGATTATTATTACTCTTTATAATAATTTTTATTTATTTAATATTCCCGTTAGTACGCTAGATAGTATACGAAGAAAATAATATTACTATATTCGATAATTACTTTTATTTATTATTACTCTTAATACTTACTTAATATTTATATTTATATTAATAAATTATAAATTATATAGTCGACGAGTACTATATCTCGTTTATTTACTAGTTTTTATTCTATATTAACTAGATTATTCTATATATTATTATTTTCGTTAGTAGTATTCTTTTAATATATATTACCTTTATTATCGTTATCGCTAGGTATCTATAAAAAATTAATAAAGAAATAAAATTAAATAAAATTAATAAATTTATTATATCCTACTCTCCTTTATTTATATCCTTATTAAATAAATTATAATTATCCTCCTCTTTAGAGGAATCTCGGATTATTTTCATATTATATTTATCCTTCTTTAACGGATAATTAATTTATATTTTAATCTTCTTTTATAATATATATAGGATTAATTCGCGGTATTTTAATCTAAATCCTTTTTAGCCCCTTTATATATCTTCGTATATTTTTATATATAGATTATTAATATTAACTAAAAGAATCGGAACTACTAAAGCGAATAATATACTTTTAATTTATTTATTTTAAAATATTATCGTCCTTTTGAAGCTAAACTCATAATCTTTTATTATAATATATATTATTAAATATATTAAATAAAGTATCTTAGCTCGAATTTATTCGAATATATATATCGTTATATTTTTTATCTCTAATATATTTACTCTCTTTAAGAAGAATAAAGAAATATATATTTTTATTATAATTTTATTTAGGAGCCTATATTTACCTCTCGATTAATTACTATATAAATATAATTAATAAAATAGTAGTTATTAATATTAATTATAATAGGCCTATATAAAATTATTATTATAATTATTTATTTATAATTTCCGAGTTAAAAGTCCTTATACGGTTTCCGCTATATCTTTTCTAAAAATATAATAATTCTAGATATATTCGCGGATCTTTTTTATTATCTAAATCCTCTTTTTATTAATTAAATCTAGTAGTTAATATAGTCGTTAATATATATTAACAATATATTAAATGAGATTTTAAAATACGGGTATTATACGACGAGGAAAATTCTATTAAGGGTATAAAATTAATTAAGATAAAAAGAAATAAAAATAATAAAGATAAGATTTAAGATACTAGGGTAGAGGGTAGATATAAATTATTAATATATTCTAACACGATAAAGACGTTGTAATAAATAAAGGGGATTAATAATCGAATAAAAGAATATAAAAAGAATATAAAAATATTAAAAGAATTAATAATAATTATAATAAAAACTATAAAAAATATAGAGTATAGAGAGGTATAATAAATAATATATTATAAATTATAATTAACGTAGATTATATTAAGAATAATCTTTAATTGTATATAAAAATTAGTAGAAAAATATATACTCTAACTAACCTAAATAAAATCGCTAAAATAAAAAGTTTAAAAACTTAGAGCGAGGAGTATACCTATATTATTAATATAAAACTAAATTAATATTATTTATATAAATATGTTTATTCTATTAAAATATATAACCGAAACGAACCCCCCTCTCTCTATAATAACGACTAGCGCGAAGGCGAAGTAATTAATAATTAAAATAAATAATATTAAAGTTAAAGAATAATTTAAAAAAGTAATTAATTTTTAATTAATTAAAATATTCTAAAACGGAGTTTATTTAGTAACGGAGTTAATTATCGGGGTAAAATAAATAAAGAGAGGAGACTTCGTTTTATACTATATAATAATAGAGGTAAAGTAAGAATTAGAGAAAATAATTAAATAAATAAAAAGTATTAACTCCTCGGCGAGAATATTAAAATAAATAATAATAATAATAATAATAAAGATATTATAAAAGGATAACTATAGACTATACCCGGGATTAAATATTATAAATATAAAATAATTAAAATTCGCCCTTAAATTAGACGAATATAACCGCGAGAAAAAGTATTTAATATTTTTTCTTAAGATCCTAGACCTAGATATAGTAAATAAATTAATAACGGACAGGTTCTTAAAAAACGAATAATTATTATTATATAAAAGATAGGAGAGAATAAATAACCCGAGGTAGTATTTTAATTACTAGAGGTATAGTTATATAACCCTATTTTATAAAAACTAGCCTAAATACGGGATATATATAGAATTATATTAATTATACGAATATAATATTAAAAGCCCGAAGGAAAAGCGCTACGCGGTTTATTCTAAATATTATAAATCCTAGAGTAAAGCGTACCTAGTTAAATAAAAAAAGATATATTAAATTTAATAAAGATTAAAGAATAAATTTAGGTAGTTCGCGGTATTATTAAAAATAATAACCTTAAACTCTTAAATATAATTAATTAATAATAAATTTATATTAATACCGGCTAGGGGTACGAGGAAGAGGAAAATAATAATAAATATAATTAATAAAGTTTAAAATATTATTACTATACCTAGGAAAATAAAGAGACCGAGATAGAATAATAAATTAATAATAATATTTAGATAAATAATTCTTTAAGTCCTAAATAATCTTTTAGGAATAATATTCGACTAATTAAATAAAAACCGGCTAGAATTAATATTATTAAATTATAAAGTAATAGTATATTATATACGCCTACGCTCCGCTACCTTTATAATATTATTATTTATCGATACGGGGTTCTAGCCTTAGTATCGCGGGGTTTTAACTTTTAGTAATTTTATATCGAGTTAATATTCCCCCGTTTTATTAAAATCCTTAGAGATTAATTTTATTATTAAATTTAGGATTTAAAAATTACCTAGTAATAAACCCCGTAATTACTTTATATTTTTTATATTATTATTAAGCCGCTAGCTCTACGCTAGCGGCTTTAGATATTATAGTTTTAATCTCTTCTATCTTTTTAAAGAAAAGACCTATTATTATTATAATATCGGGTTTAACCTCGGGATATCTAGAAGAATTTAATAATAATAATATCGACTAAACCCTCTTTAACGACCCCCGCCGTAAAAATAATAATAAATTCGAAGGTATTATTACCCCCGAAGAGACTTTAGATATATAATTTAAAATTATTAAAGAAGAAAACCGTCGCCTTAAATAATAGTAAAAGTTAGGGGTATTATAAATTTAAAATTTAAAATTATATAATTTTATTATTTCTACGCCCGCTAGCGGAGCGCTAGCGGAATTTATTATTTATAATAAAGATTCCCTAATTATTATACCTACCGGTAAAATAATAATAAATTTAATTATATTTAGTAGGGATATCTTTATTAGGGCGAAAATACTATACTTTAATAAAATACGTTTTTATAAAGGTACGAGCGAAGGTAAATATTTATACTAGTTCCGCGACGTAAATATTAAATTTTTAATTAATCCTAAATATTTCACTACCGATTATTTAAGAATTATATATTATATAAACTCGTTAAAAGGCGACCCTTTAACGTAGTAATATAGGTACTACGATTTATATAATTTAATTAGTATTATATTTAGCTTTTTTAAGAAGTTTCTTTTTAATTTAATAATAGATTTAATTAACCGTCGTCTCCTCGTTTATAAAAAGTAGGAGGAAGTTAAGTAATAGCTTTATTAAAAAGTATCGTTATTTAAAACCTATTTTAAAGAAATAAAGATTTAATTATCTTTATTTTTAAAGGAGTATAAAGTAAATTTCTTTTTAATTAAATTTAAATTTAAATTTAAAAATAAAATTCTTAATACTAGTAGTATATTTATTTAGAGGGAAGAAATTCTTACCTAAGTTATTATATAAGAAAAGAATCTAAAATATATATAGTTAATAAATAGTTTTAATTCTAATTTAGGTTCCTAATTAAAAAATCTTAATAAAGAAAAATTTATAATAAACCGAATTACTAAATTTAATACCGGCGATAATATTAAATAGGTATATTTAAAGGAGAAGGGTAATAAATATAAAACTAATACTATTAATTCTTTATATAATAAGATTATTTATTATTATTATAAAATAGAAGGCTATATTAAGCCTAAATATCCCGATATAAATAAATTAGTTATAAATATCGGTACGATATTAGTAAAAAGTAATTAAGCCTAATTTACGCCTCGGAAGAAGGGTAAGAAAAACGATTAATAGAGATATACCTTTTTATTCTTTCTAAGGATTAGATTACCCTTTAAAATAAAATAAAATAATTTATTACCTTAATTAACTTTAAAGCGTAGATTAATTTCATTTTATAATAATTCGTTATTAAAAATAATTTAAAATCTTATAACGTTATTTTACTACTAGCTAAAGTAATTAACGAGTAAAGTATTTATTATTATAATACGTATTAATTAAACTATTAAATAATCGATAATTAAAATTAAAGGCGTAAATATAATACTCTATTTTATACTATAAACTTTAAAAGTTTAGATATTATTCTAGGTATACCTAGATTATATTAATTAAAAATATTAATTAATTTTAAAGCGGATTAATAGCGGTTTAAAACTAGTTCTAATAATTTATAAATTAAAGAACCGGCCAAGTTCACTAGTAGTTTTAAAAATAAACCGAATATATTCGCGGTCGTATATATTACGGTAGCGTAAAACGAATAAGAAGAACTTCCTAACCTAAAGATTCCTAAAGAATTTATAAAGTTTTATAATATTTTTTCTAATAAAAAAACGAGTATCTTATTTATTTTTAAATAAAGGGATTATATTATTAAAATAAAAATTAATAAAGAACCGCCTTATAGACCTCTTTATAACTTATTTTAAACTAAATTATCGGAGTTATAACGTTATTTAGAATCCTTATTTTATAAGGGCTAGATCCGTTATTTAATTTTTTTAATTAAAATACCTATTCTTTTTATACCTAAAAAGGATAGTAGGTTATATCTTTATATTAATTATTAGGGCTTAAATACGGTAATTATTAAGAATCGATATTTATTACTCTTAATTATTAAGATATTAGACCGCCTATACGGTTCTAAAATCTTTATAAAGTTAAATCTTAAGGATATTTATTATAGGATCTAGATTAAAGAAGGCGATAAATAGAAAATTATTTTCTAAACTCGCTATAATTACTTCGAATATTTAATTATACCTTTTAGGCTCGTTAATATACCGGTAATATTTTAAACTTATATTAACTATATATTTATAAATTTAGTAGATATAACGTATATAATATATTTAAATAATATCCTAATTTATAGTATTAATCCGGCGGAGTATTAACGGTATATTAAATAAATATTTAAATAATTATATTAGTTCTAGCTATTTATTAACCTTAAGAAATACTAATTTAATACCGAAATAATCGAGTTTTTAAATTTTATTATATTTATTAATAAAATAACTATAAACCCGGAATGTATTAAAACTATTAAGGAATAACCTTAACTAAAAACTTATCGAGAGGTATAAATCTTTTTAGGCTTCGTTAACTTCTATAGGCGGTTTATTTATAATTATTTTAATATAACTACGCCGTTTACTAACCTATTTAAGGGTAGTAAAGTAAATAAGAAAATAAATTTATTAAAATAAATAAACGGCGCTACGGAAGCGTTTTAGATCTTACGAGATATATTTATAAATACGCCTTTTCTACGCTATTACGATCTAACTAAATAATTATATATAGAGATAAATACTTCTAACTTTAGCCTTAACTTTATATTATTATAATAAAATAAAAATAATTATTAACGCCCTATAATATTCTAGTTATAGAAATTAAATTCTTTAAAATAAAATTATAAGACTTATAATTAAGAATTACTCGTTATTATAGCGGTAATAAAATAATAGCGATATTATTTAAAAGATAACCTCTATTATATTAAAATCTAAACTAATTATAATAACCTAAAGAGTTTTATAAAATAGGAGTTAAATTTTAAATAGGCCCGCTAGGTATTTAAATTAACTATTTATAACTTTAAAATCTTCTATTATACTAGGAAATTAAATCTTATTAATATACCGTCGCGGCGCTTTAATTATAAGGGAGTATTGTCGTTAAATATTAAATTATTATTAATACTTTAGAATAAATTTACTCTTTAGACTAGTGGTTAATTATCGGAAGAAAATAAAGAAATAAAGATAATTATAACCTCTACTTTTTAAATTATAAAGTTAAAAATAGTAATTCTAAAATAGAATATTATAATAGTATTTAAAACTATATATAATAATCCTAAAAGACCTATTAAAATGTTAATTCGGGAATTATAAATTTATAATAATTAAGTAAATTCTTTTCGAACTAAAGCGAATATATTAAAGAACCGCCGTTATATAAAGAATAAAGTATAAGTTATAGACTCCGAGCGATTATTAAAATATAACGATTATCTTTATATATTAAAGGATAAAGCTCTAAAGAAAGAGTTTATAAAAAGATATTATAATAATCCTCTAATAAATTATTTTAGTATTATAAAATTATATAAATTATTTACCCGAAATTTTTTCTAGGAAGGTAGCTTAAAGTAAATTACGAATTATATTAAAACTTATAATATATATTAGCGGATAAAGGCGCCGCGATATTATTTATATAACGAATTAAATTCGCTTCCTATTACTATTTAATTATAGAAGGAAATTTTTATAGATTTTATAACTAATTTACCGCCTAATAAATATAGAGATATTATTTATAATATTATTTTTATCGTTATAAATTAATTTATTAAAATAGTTAGGTATATATTTATAATTATTAAAATTAATACCGCTTAACTAGCGGAAGTATTTTATTCTAAATTTATTTACCGCTATAGTATATTTAATAGTATTATTAACGATAGAGGCTCTATTTTTACGAGCGCCTTTTAATCGGCTATATATTTTTATTCGAAAATTAAATAATACTTAAATATTATCTTTTACCTCTAAATAGATAAATAAATAAAGTATTAAAATTAAATACTAAAATATTATTTACGTATATTTATTAATAATAAATAAATAAATTAGGCTAGATTACTATTTATAGTAGAATTCTTAATAAATAATAATTAAAGTATCGTCGTCGGAACGATATCGTTTTTTTATATATATAGTTATTATTTTAAAATCCGTTAAGAGGTCGAGGACGATTTTAGAAAAAAAAAATACTAGTTATAAATAATAAAATATAATAATTATAAACTCTAAAGAATAAAGTTATAAAATATTTATAAAATACTATTAAATACTAAACTAAATAATATAATAAAATATATATATTATAAAGTTATAAAGTTAATAATTTAATTATATTAATAATAAAGAATTTAAAGTAAAAGCGCCTAAATAAAAAATTATCCTATAAGTTTATAGGGTCCTTTAAGATTATTAATAAAATAAAAGTATAAATTTACTACCTATTACTACTTTCTATATATAGAATTTATAATAAATTTCATATATCGTTACTTAAGTTATATTATCTTCGCGATTATATTAATACGGCGGAATCTTTTATATAAGCCCCCGAACTTATTAATAATAATAAACTATAGGAGGTAGAAGAAATAATCGATAAAATAAAAAATAAAAAATATATCTAGTATAAAATTAAATAAATTAATTAAGGCGAAGAATATAATTAATAATTATTAGACGAAGAGTTTATTAATATTAATAAACTAATTAAAGCTTTTAAATAAACGGGTAGTAAATATAAATATATAAATATAATTAAAAAGATTACCTAGCCGTATAAAATAATAAAGTAGAATAAACGGAGCCGATATTAAAAATAAATATTACTATTTTTATATTAATATTTATATAACGGATATTCTCCTCTATATTTATAATCTTATTATACGGTTTTAAGGTATAACTAAATTTAATTTACTATTAAACTATTTATATATAATAGCGATAAGATATCGTATTTATAAAAATACTTTTATTTTAAATATAATCTATATAAACGCCTAAAATATATTATTAAATAATATATCTAGGTAAATTTAACTAGCGCCGATTTAAGAAAAAAAGAATTTATTATTACTATTATATCGTATAAAAAATTTAGTTATTATCGGAATTATTAGAAAAAGATATAATTCCTTTAATATAATTCTTAAAGATATTATTTTCCTCGGGACTCTTTAGGTCTCGTTTATATTAACGGAAACTTTTAATTTCTTTTTCGAGAACCTTATTCATCGCCTTTAATTCCTTAATATATTAATTCGCCGCCGTTAATTAATTCTATAAATTAATAATTATAGTAGAGGTTTACCTACTAGTTATTATTATTTTATTATATATTTTATATTACTAGGTAATTTCTTTATTTATTAAATTATATTTATATTCTTCTTTAAAAGTCCTATTACCGATATAGATATATTAATATATAAACCTTTTTACCTTCCTTCGGAAAGACTTAAGGATTTATTATTATTAATATATACTACTTTAGAGCTTACGGTCATAATTTACCTTTATATAATAATCGATTCCGTAGCGATTAATATAATAAAGTATATAAGGAGGGGACGTACCTCGAATATAATTTTTATTAAATTAATAAAAATAGACCCGGTAAAGGAGTTATAAAGCGTAGTAAATTATTACTATAATTAATATTACATAGTCGCGCCGATAGCGAATTAATTATATTTACTAGTATATTTATAACTAAACTATATTAATATAAATAAATTAATATTATCGGTAAATAGGAGCTATTTATAGAGTTAGAAAAAAACTATATATAACGAGAGTATTATCTATATATTAATTATAATACTAGAATACTATTATAAAGCTAGAGTAATAATATATAAAAAAAATTAAAGGAGTTACGAAAAGAGAAAATAAATAAGCGAGCGAGTTTATTTTAATAATAAACCGTCGCGCTAAATATTTTATCTTTATAATACGTTAATACGCGCCTCCGCTCCACTACCTTACTTTTATTAATAAATATAACCGTTATTATAGTAATTATATTATTACTAATCTCCGGGCATAATATTAAAATTATATCGTTTATATATAATACTTTACTACTCGTATTTTTATAGTATAGTAAAAGTATATAATAAAAGTAACTACTATTATTCCGCTACTAATACTATAAGTACTATAGGAATAATCTAATATACTATATTTACTATAAGTACTACAAGCGCTATAGGAACAATAGTATATACTATTTCGCTCCGTTATTATTATATATAATAGTACTATAGGGACGAAAGAAATATTATTTAATTAACTACTATTACTATATATTAATACTATAGAGATAGTTTTATAAATATACTATTTACTAGCTACTAGTACTACTATATAGTAGAGGTAATTTAATAATATTACTCTTCCGCTACTAATACTATATAATAATACTATAAGAAATAGTTTCGTGTCGCTTCGTAACTAGTACTATATATTAGCGCTATAAGACCGATAATATAAACTAGAAAACTTTTTTTCCTTATTACCCTTAGGGGGTTTAAAGATTTTTTAATAAACTTCGTAATTTAACTAAATACTATTCCGTAACTAGTACTATAAATATTAAAGGATTAGGTATATAACCTTATATTTAGGTTACTATATAATAACGCCGTTATATTAAATAACTTTTTTCTCTTATTTCCCTTATTTCTCTTAAGGGGTTTAAAGATTTTTTAATAAATATTTCTTAATTAAAATATTTAGGTACCTAGGGACTAGGGCCTAAAAAGAGAAGTAATTATAAAATAATAATATATTATATACGCGTACGCCCCGCTAAAGGCGCTAGTACGTTATATATACCTACGCTCCGCTACCTCTATAATATTATTATTTATCGATATAGGGTTCTAGTTTTAATATCGCGGGGTTTTAATTCTTAACGATCCTATATCGAGTTAATATTCCCCCGTTTTATTAGAATTCTTAGAGATTAATTCTATTATTAAATCTAGGATTTAAAAATTACTTAATAATGAACCCCGTAACTACTTTACGTCTTTTATACTATTACTAAGCCGCTAGCTCTACGTTAACGACCTTAAATATTATATAAATAACTAGGAAATAGACGAGGAATTTACGGATATAATATTAATATATAATAAATTATAGTACTTAATTTAAAGTCGTATAATATAATATTAAAAAAAAATCGAAGTTAATAATAAAGTTACTTTAAAATAAATAAATTAAAAATATCGATATTTTAGTTATTTGAAAACCTAATTAGAACCCTACTACCTAGGCGCTATATAATAATAATATTAATTATTTTTATTTAATATATAAAGGAGGTTTAGAGACCCGTATATATTTTTATATAAATAAAAAAATCGATATAAATAACTAAAAATTAGTTTATTATAAAGACGATTTATATTAAAGATTATATTAAAAAAGCGAAGGAATAAAAAGAAATCTCGGTTAAATAAAATCGGGGAGGAAGAGGTTATTAATTAAAAAATCCTTTATTATAAAGAGGTATAAATCTATAATATATATAACCTATTATTAATATAGTATACCTCGATTAATAATCCGTTAATATTATTATTACTAGAGGAAGTATTAATAAAGGAAGGCGAATATATTCTTTTAAAGAATTTTAACTTCTATTACTCTAATTAAAATAATATTAAATAATATATATATTATACTATAGCCGATTATCTCTTAAGGATAATAAAGTCGAGGGAAATAAAACTAAAGTTATTAAAAATATCTATTATATAGAAAATTTAAAAATAAGAAAATATAATTAATTTATCGTTCTTTATAAAAGGAGTATATTAAGTTATAAATAACTCTATAATCCGCGAAGACCTATACTATAACTCCGACTATAAATTAGTAATAATAGAATTCGAGTAAATATAAAAAAGAGTAATATTATATATTTATTATACCTAAAAAAAGATTAAAGATAATATTATTTAAAAAGAAATATAATAAAGTATAAAGTCTCTTTATTAAATATTAAAGAAACTAAAATTTAAAAGTAAAAAAAATATTAATTAATATTTAAATAAGATAATAAAAGGCTTCTAAAAAATTATTAAATTTACGATTTTATAGGCCCGCCTATACTAAGGAGCTAAATTTTATTAAAACTCCCGTTATATTAATATTATATTAAAGATAAAGGAATATATAAAGAAATATAAATAAAATTAAAATACCTAAACGGGGGAGGCCCTAAATATAATAAATAATAAAAAAAATATATAATTTAAAAAAATAAAAAGTTTTTTAATAGGAAAATATATATAAAGTTTTATTAAAGCCGGCGGGAGTATAAAAACTCGCGAGATAAAAAAAAAAAAAAACTATTTTAAAAAACTCCTTTAATTCTTAATTATTAAAAATAATAAAAAAGGAAAAATTAAAAACTTCGAGGGTAAAATAAAAATCTTATAAAGAATATTATTCCCCCCTCTATTAATAATAGATTTAGGTAATATCGACGGAATAAAATATTTAAAGCCCGTTAGAATAAATTAAGAAATAACTAGGATAAAAGTATATAAAGTAATTTAATACCTAATTATTAATAAAGTATTAAGAATAATTAAAATCCTAAACCGATTCTTAAAAGTTATAATAGAAACGGGAGTAATAGATATTATTATTTATTTATTCTAGGTTTATCTTAGATAAAGATACTACTTAAGGTACTTTAAAAAAATTAATATAATAATTATTTAAAATTAAAATTATATAAATTTATCGTACTCCTCGATATATTTAATAAAATATTAGAAATAGTTATCTCTAGAAAATTAAATAATATAACGGAGAAATACGAATTACTATTATTATAATAAATAGAGGTTAAATAAAAGCGTTTAATAAAAACCGTATTAAAGACCTTTATAAATATAATATATATTATATAAAATTATAATAAGAACGGGAGGGGAAAGATAGTAAACCTACTATTATTAAATATAACGGGAGCGTTTAATAATATTTTATATAAAAGATTGTTATATAACCTACGAATAAAAAGTATATTTAATTTAATTATTAACTAGATAATAAACTTTCTATCGGATAAAACTATATCCGTAATATTTAAAGAAAAGACGAGTATAGTAAAGAAAATAATAATAAATATTCTATAAAGATATCTTATTTTACTAGTACTCTTTTTATTCTTTAATATACTATTAATTAAAGAGTATATTAAGATAAATTTATTAATATAAGTTAAAGAGTTCGTAAACGACGTCTACCTACTCACCTATAACGAGAGTATAAAGAAAAATTATATGAATTTAAAACGGGCCTATAATATTTATTTAAAATAAATAATTATTTATAGAGTATTATTTACCCCCTAGAAATATAAACTAGTCTATATATCTCGAATACCGAAGAAGTTTAATATAGAAATAGCGATAAATTTTAAGAATATAATTATCGAATCTAAAATAAATATTAAGATTTTAAGACTATATATCGATTTAAAATTAAAATAGAGACCATACCTAGCCTAGATTAAAATTAAAACGATTAATTAAAGCGGCGTTATAAAGTATTTAATTAATTCGATATAAAGCGCTATCTTCACGAAATATAAAATAATATATAATATAATAGTTAGATTAATATTAATATTTACGACTCCGATATAATATTAATTAAAGAGAATAACGGGGGCTATATAAAGATATATAAAGAAATTAATAGTTATTTAAAATAACTACTTTAAGATAGTCCTAAAAGTATTTAAAATTACTCTAGTTTTAATACTCGAGGTTAAATTAATAATAATATTAATCGACCTTTAATTAAACCGCCTAATAATATAATATTAAATTAATCGAGGGACCTATTTAATTACGATTATAAAAAATATACGGATCTAGAATAAACTTTAATATAGAGGAGGTAGGTAATAATAAATATCTCCGATATTATTAATATAAAAAAAAAGTCTAAATATTTCGCGCTCTAGGATTTAAAGAATAATATAAGGTAATTATAACTATAAAGAAGAGAAAAAATTTAATAAATTTAATCGAAGATATCGAAGAATACTAGGATATTAAAATTATTAATTAAAAAGTAAAAACCTAGGCCCGCTAGCGATAACTAGATAAATAAGAGAGTTATAAAATAATAATCTTTATATAAATTATTAACTTGATTTAAAAGAGAGATTTATTCGGGGACTAGTTTAATTATTATAATTAATTAAAAAAGATTAAAAACTTTATAATAGTATAATTAAAATATAATAAAATCGGATTAAATAAGTTTTTATACCGAATAAAAGTATTTATAATCCGTAATACTAGCTACTAATATAAATAAAGGAAATAAAATATAAAGTATATATTATAATTTTATTTAGAACTAGCTAGGGATAAAACGGAGCTAATAAAATAAATAAATATATACGATTTTAAGAAGATATTAATATAGGCCTAAAATATATATATAGCCGCGCGGTAAATAATAAAAATAGGATAAGTCGGTTAATTCTCTTTTATTAAAGAATAGTTAATATAATTTAGTCTATTATTAGGACTTAATAATATACCTAGACCTATAAAGAAAAAGAAGAAAAAAAAGAAACTACCGGCCGGAGAGTCGTATATATCGATTATTTAATAAATTTATAATAAAGCGGCTTATAAACTTATAAAATAAATAATTAAAATTAAAAATTAAAATAAAAGGGAAACGGAGAGAAGAATAAATAATATTTTAAAATAATTATAACTATCGGCTACTAATTAATAAAAAGAGGAAATAAATTATTAATAAATTAAAGTTTTTAACCGACGAGGTTTCTTTAATAATTAATAAATACCGCTAGTAGCCCTATTAAAAGAGTATTCACGGAACTCCCTTATTAATAAAGTAGTTTTACTAGAGTAGGTATATAAATTAATTAATTAATTAATATATTAAATTAATAACGTATTATCTTTCTTACCTCGTTTAATATAAAAATATTATTAATATCTTTATTAGGCTCCCCTTTCTTAATTATTTTATTTCTAATTTTAAATTATATTTACTTTATAAAATTATCGATTTTAAGTTTTATTTTAAGATCCGTTTATAGTTCGTAGTTATTACTTTTCTATTTTATGAAAATAATAGTCGAAAAGTATAGAAATATATTTAATAAAATAATCTTATAACCTATAATATTATATATTAAAATATCTCACCGTTTTATTTTTATCTAGAGATATTATATTTTATCTTTATAGAAGTCGTAAAATTTAATTTTTTAGGAGTATTTTTATTTATTATAATATTTATATCTTAATTAACTCGATTCGTAGACGGATAAAAATAATTAATTAATTAATTAAACGGGAGTTTTCGGACCGGAGTAATAAAGGAATAAAATTATTAATAAAGTATATATATTTTTTAAATAAACGCGTTTCTTTATATATAAAATAGTTACTATCGTATAAAGAGGGCGTTTTATAGATAGAGATATAATAACCGCGTAAAGAAAATATAGGAGGTTATATTAACTTAAATTAATAAAATATTAGTTTAGATTTAATTATAAACCTACCCCCCGATATACTCGCGATAATAAGAGTATAATATTACGTTATTAATTATACGTCCGATCCTCTCGTAATTTTTTCCGAGGTCGCGACGGGTTAATAATCTCGCCTTCTTTATTTTTAAATTCGTTTTTATCTCCGTCCTCGATAGTTATACCTAACTTCGTTTATAAATAACTATTATCTTTTAAAATTTACTCCTAATTTAATTTTTAATAATTAAGATAGCGACTTAATAAAATAATATTTAATTTAATAATTAAAACTTTTAATCGTTTTATACTATAAAAAATAAACTAGGAAATAAATATTATAAAATATATTTAAGATTTAAAGTATAATAACTAGATATAAAAACGATTTTAATAATATAATTTATGAAAGAGAGTACTTCAAGAGGAAATTAAAATAAAAGATTATTTAGTATATTTATATATATCTAAATTAAAACTAATTTAATTTATTTTAAATTTAAATTAAATAAAAGTATTATATTAAGACTAGATTTCTAGCTTTTATAATATTAATAAAAATATTTTAAATTAAATATAAAGTATTTAAAATTAATTTAAAAATAATCGTTTATATATATTTAATAAAATAAAAGAGAGTAGATATAATTATATTTTATTAGTTTTTTTTTATAAAATAATCGGCGACCCGAATTTCCTTAAATAAAAAATCTTAATTATAAATAATATTATATTAATTCTAATTAACGAATTTATTTATATAGAATATTATCTTCTCTCTATTTATAAGTATTAAAGAAATATTATAAAGAATATTATATATTTTAAAAAACTAATAAGAACCTAAAATTTAAAGATTAATTATTTTACTTTTAAAGATAACCTCGATTTCGAATATATTATAAACGGGGTCGACTTCGTTATTATTTTACTATTAAAGTATCTCGATAAAGATATTAATATACGTCGTTAACCTACTCTTTTTATTATATCTTTCAATATTAATTATAATAATAATAATTTTAAATAATTTTAATTCTCTCCTAAATTCCTTATTCTTCTTTCTAACTCGGTCGTCGTTAATAAAATCCGATTATATTTATATATAATCTTAACGGCTCTTAAACGTATCTCGTTAATTAAATATATATCGAATTATAAGTTTCTTTAAATATTTAATATTACTCCTATCTTTATTATTAGGGGCCTAATAAATTACCGAAATATATATACCGATATAATATTTTTTTATTTAGAATAGGTCTTATTTATATCGAATTATATTAATTTAATTATATCTAATACTATCTAGCTTTTTACGATTCTCTCGGATAAATATAAAAGTATTAATAAAATCGCCGGAATTAACTTTTTATATTATTATTATTTATTTAATTTACCGTTATTATCGCCGATTAAGACTTTATTAGATTATATATTCGATATCGAGACCTTCTTTAAATAAATTTTATATAGACTTTATATATATTAATTATATAATATAAATATCTAATACTATTTTAATAATAATATATCTTCGATTATTATAAAAAACTAAAAGATCCTATATAACTAGTATATTAATTCGACGGGTATTATATTCTAGGATTTAAATCTCGAATCCTTTATTTTTATTAATCTTAATATAGAATTCTTTTAATAAGAATTTATAAGTTACTTTACTATAATAAATATTATAATTTTATATATTTTTATAAAGCCGAATAAAGTCTTCGTAATAAATAATACTATATAGTTTAGGTATATTAGAATAATAAAGAAAAATTTATTATTCGCGGTTTTATTTAAAATTATAATAGGCCGATATTTTTTAAATATTTATTTTAATTTATTAATCCGATATATATCGATAAAGCGGGAGTTTATATAAAAAGAGTCGAGGTATTAAATCCGTATTTTCTTAACTTTAAGCGGAAAAATAACGAAAAGAGAATATTTAAAGAAATAAAACCAAATTTTTTTTTAATAAAAAACCTAAAAATAGTAATATCGGATTTAAGATCTTAAATCCGTGATTTTCTATTAATATCGGGTAACTCGCTAAGATTATATAGAGCGCTATAACTATACTAATCTAATTTAGATTTTAAATTACGTCGATTTATAAAAATTATATACGCGCGTAATACCCCCTAAATTAGCGCGTTATTATTGACTATATAATTTATTTATAATTATATATATTCAATTATTTACCGGTACTACTTAGACTAGCTTATTCCGATTTATTTAAAATTATTCAAAATAAGTCGAGGTACTAAATACGTATTTAGTAACTTTAGACGAAAGTAGGTATTAAATCGATCTCTAGGACTAGTATATAAATTGAATAGATCTACGCGCCTTTTCTACCTTTTTCGGTAGAATACTAGTTTACTACTTTATTAATATATAATCTAATATATAGAGTTTAAAGTCGTTTTATTATATATTATATATAACGCTAACGTAACGAAGTCGAGTATAGCGCGAGTATAATAAAGAATAATTAACGCTCTCTAAAAGAGAGGAGTTATAATTATAATAAATTATTTAATAATTACTTTTTATTTATTCTCTATTTATTAATTTACGGAGTTAAAGTATAGAAACTCTTTAAAATTAATAAAATTTAGGATTTAATAAAAATATTTATCTAAATAAAAAATTATAAATATTTCGGTTATAATTTACTTTTAGTCTTTTCTCTTTCGAGTTATAAAAATTATATTTTAGATTAAATATTCAAATTATTTAAAGAGGGTTATAATTATACTTTTTAGAAATTAATAAAGAATATCGATTACTATCGTCGAATATATATTGACGAGTATATGATTCTAAGCGAAGTTCCGAATATAACGGATATTTATCGGGTTATTTAAAGTCGGGTCTATTTATTAATTATAAAAACGTTATTAGATATATTTATATATTCGAAATAATTACTATATCGTTATATTTTCCCTTTATTAAGGCGGAATTTTATTATAAGGTAATATTAATTACTTTTGACTTTTATTATAAGGATTTACTTTGGATAATCCGTTATTATATTAATTATAATAGAGTAATACTATTAAATTTACCCGTTAATATACCGAATATTAAATCCTAATAGAATAAATTATTCGAGCGCTAATAATTATTAATTATCGACCGAAGTATAATATATATTAGGAATACTAGAATATACCTTCAAATATTATATTTATTATAGTATAATAAAGATTAGGTTAAACTTTCGGAGAGAAGTTTATATCTTTATTAATTTTAATTACTAGTATTAATTTAAAAAGAATTAAGTTTGGATATAATTAACTTTTACGTATAGCGTATTTTAAATTATTTATTATAATATAAATAAATTATAATAAAAAGTCGGCGCGATAAAATATTATTAATATCTTATTTAAAGTAAATAGAATTAATATAATAATATTCCCTTTAACGATCTTTTCCTACTTTAACTATTATTAATCTTTTATATATATCTTTATATAGACTTTTTCCCCGCTCGGATTATATATATAGATAAGAGTATAGATTAAATTATACTAGAAAGCTCGATAACCTAGTAAAAACTATAAAATCCTAATAATATCGCGATAGTAAATATTATACTTTATTTCTAGAATATTATTAACTTCTTTACGAATTAAAATTAATTCTACTCTTTATATATCGTTAGAGATATTATATAGAATACGATATATTTAATAATATTACTCGTCGATATTAATATAAAAGAAACGTCGTCGATTAAAGTTAATATATAGATTCTTTAAAAAACTATTTATTTGAAATTTACTAGTTTTATTACTCGTGAATTAAAAGTTAGAATTATAATCTTTATAACCTTTAAATAACTAGTAGATAATCTATTTATCTAGTAACCGATGATAAATACTTTTAAGATATAAATACTTGAAGAGAATATTAGATCTTAAAATACGGGTATTATACGACGAGGAAAATTCTATTAAGGGTATAAAATTAGTTAAGATAAAAAAAAATAAGAATAATAAAGATAAGACTTAAGATATTAAGATAGAGGGTAGATATAAACTACTAATATATTCTAATACGACGAAGATATTATAATAAGTAAAGGGGACTAGTAATTAAATAAAAAATTAATAATAATTATAATAAAAACTATAAAAAATATAGAATATAAGGAGATATAATAAATAATATACCGCGGGTTATAATTAATATAAATTATATTAGAAATAATGTTTAATTATATATAAGAATTAATAGAAGAATATATACTTTAATTAATATATACTTTAATTAATTTAAATAAAATCGCTAAAATAAAAAATCTAAAAACTTAAAGCGAGGAGCGTACTTATATTATTAATATAAAATAAGATTAATATTATTTATAGAAATATATTTATTTTATCGAGGTATATAGCCGAAACGAACCCCTCTTTTTTTATAATAACGACTAGCGCGAAGACGAAGTAATTAATAATTAGGATAAATAATATTAAAATTAGAAAATAATTTAGGAAGGTAACTAGCTTTTAATTAATTAAAATATTCCGGAACGAAGTCTACTCGGTAACGGAGTCGATCGTTAAAGTAAAATAAATAACGAGAAAAAACTTTATTTTACATTATATAATAATAAAAGTAAAGTAAAAGTTAAAGAAAATAATTAAATAAATAAAAGATATTAACCCCGCTCGGCGAGAATATTAAAATAAATTTATATAATAATAATATATAGTATAAAGAAGGAGGCCGTTAATATAAATAATTAAAAAATAATAATAAAGATATTATAAAAGGATAATTATAAGTTATATTTAGAATTAAATATTATAAATATAAAATAACTAAGGTTCGCCCTTAAACTAGATAAATATAGTTATAAAAAAATAATTTAATACTCCTTCTTAAGATCCCGGACCTAGATATAATAAATAAATTAATAACGGACGGGTTCCTAGAAAGCGAATAATTATTATTATATAAAAAATAGGAGAGAATAAATAACCCGAGGTAATATTTTAATTATTAGGGGTATAGTTATATAACCCTAATTTATAAAAACTAGCCTAAATATAGAATATATATAAAATTATATTAATTATACGAATATAGTACTAAAAGCCCGAAGGAAAAAGGATATTACGAGTCCTAAAGTAAAGCGTATTTAATTAAATAAAAAAAGATATACCGAATTTAATAAAGATTAAAGAATAAACCTAGGTAGTTCGCGATATTATTAAAGATAATAGCCTTAAGCTCCTAGGTATAATTAACTAGTAATAAATTTATATTAATACCGGCTAAAGGTATAAAGAAGAGGAAAATAATAACGGATATAATTAATAAAATCTAAAATATTATTATTATACCTAGGAAAATAAGGAGGCCGAGATAAAATAATAAATTAATAATAATATTTAAATAAATAATCCTTTAAGTTCTAAATAATTTCCTAAAAATAATATTCGATTAACTCAACGAAAACCGGCTAGAATTAATATTATTAAATAACTAGGAAATAAACGAGGAATTTATAAATATAATATTAACGCGTAATAAGTTATAGTACCTAATTTAGAGTTATGTAATATAATATTAAAAAGGAATCGAAGCTAATAATAAGGTTACTCTAAAATAAATAAATTAAAAATATCGATATTTTAGTTATTTAAGAGCCTAGTTAGAACCCTACTACCTAGACACTATATAATAATAGTATTAAATATTTCTAACTAGTATATAAAAAAGGCCTAGAGACCTATATATACTTTTATATAAATAAAAGAATCGATATAAATAATTAAGAACTAATTTATTATAGAGGCGATTTATACTTTATAAAGATTATATTAAAAAAGCGAAGGAATAAAAAGGAATCTCGGTTAAATAAAATCGGGGAGGAGGAGGTTATTAATCGAGGAATCCTTTATTATAAGGAAATATAAATCTATAATATATATAATTTATTATTAATATAGTATACCTCGATTAATAGTTTATTAATATTATTATTATTAAAGGAAGCGTTAATAAAGGAAAGTAAATATATATTTTTAAAAATTTTAATCTTTACTACCTTAATTAAAATAATACTAGGCGATATATATATTATATTATAACCGACTATCTCCTAGAGATAATAAAGTCGAGGGAAATAAAATTAAAAATATTAAAAATATTTATTATATAGAAAGCCCGAGGATAAAAAAGTATAATTAATTTATTATTCTTTATAAGAGGAGTATATTAAGTTATAAATAATTTTATAGTTTATAAAGACTTATATTATAACTTTAATTATAAACTAGTAATAACGGAATTCGAGTAGGTATAAAAAGAGATAATATTATATACTCGCTATATTTAAAAGAAGATTAAGGATAATATTATTTAAAAGAAAATAGAATAAAGTATAAAATCTTTTTATTAAGCGCTAGGGAAGTTAAAACTCGAGAGTAAAGAAAATATTAATTAATACCTAAGTAAAATAATAAAAGGTTTTTAAGAAATTATTAAATTTATAATTTTATAAACTCGTTTATATTCAAGAGCTAAATTTTATTAAAATTCCCGTTATATTAATATTACGTTAAAGATAAAGGAATATATAAAAGAGTATAAATAAAATTAAACTACCTAAATAAAGGAGGCCCTAAATATAATAAATAATAAAAGAATATATATAATTTAAAGAATAAAAATATTCTTTTAATAAAAGAGTATATATAAAGTTTTATTAAAGCCGGTAAAGATATAAAAGCTCGCGAGATAAAGAAAGGAGAAAAATAATTATTTTAAAAAACTCCTTTAATTCCTAATTATTAAAGATAATAAAGGAGGAAAAATTAAAGATTTTAAAAATAAAATAAAATTTTTATAAAGAGTATTATTCCCCCTTTTACCGATAATAAATTTAAATAATATCGACGGAATAAAGTACTTAAAGCCCGTTAAAATAAACTAAGAAATAATTAAAATAAAAATATATAAAGTAATTTAATACCTAATTATTAATAAGGCGCTAGGAATAACTAGAATCTCGAATCGATTCTTAAAAACTATAATAAAAACGGGAGTAATAGACGTTATTATTTATTTATTCTAGGTCTACCTTAAATAAAGATATTACCCGAGGTATTTTAAAAAAATTAATATAATAATTTTTAAGAAATTAAAAAAAGGCGATTATTTAGAATTAAAATTATATAAATTTATTATACTCCTCGATATATTTAATAAAATACTAGAAATAATTATCTTTAGAAAATTAAATAATATAGTAGAGGAGTATAAATTATTATTACTATAATAAATAAAGATTAAATAAAAATATTTAATAAAAACCGCGCTAAAGACTCTTATAGATATAATATATACTATATAAAATTATAGTAAAAACGGGAGGGGAAAGATAATAAACCTATTATTATTAAATATAGCGGGAGTATTTAATAATATCTTATATAAAAGACTATTATATAATTTATATACGCTTCGGATTAGCGTGGGGATCCCCAAAGGGAATACTAGCGTAGAGTAGGGTAGGGTAGGGCGTGGGGTAGGGTAGGGATCCCTTAGGGATCCCCACTACGCCAAGGCGGATTTCTAATAATTATTCTAATAACGCTGCTACCCCTATAGATATGCGCACTCATGGCTACTGCTGCCCCCATAGATATGCGCACTCATGGCTGCTGCTGCCCCCATAGATGCGCGCACTCATGGCTACTACTACTGCTGCCCCCATAGATATGCGCACTCATGGCTACTACTGCCCCCATAGATATGCGCACTCATGGCTACTGCTGCCCCCATAGATATGCGCACTCATGGCTACTACTGCCCCCATAGATATGCGCACTCATGGAATAAGCGCTCGGACCTATAATTATTCAGGTTAATATTAAAATTAAGACTATTATCAGCCTAAAGTTAGATATAACCGAAGGTTATATTAAAGACGTAGTTTAATTCGTTTATTTTAAAATTAAAGGGACGTTTAAATAATAGTTTAATTTTAAATTTAAAACTAACCCTTTTTAAATATTTATTAATACGTTTTAGTATTAGTGTTTTCTCTTAAACTTATTATTTTATTCTTAAGAATATTTCGATTTAAAATTAGTTAAAAAGTAAAGAGTAAAGAATAATAATAAATATTAATTATAATAATTATTATAATAATCGTCTCTTTCTAGTATAATCTATAATATATCTTATTATTAATCTATAATAGGGACAGTAGTAACTATAAGTATATATATATCTATAAGAGTAGTAGTAGTCATGAGTACGTATATCTATAGAGGTAGTAGTAGCCATGAGTATATATATCTATAGAGATAGTAGTAACTATGAGTATATATATCTATAGAGGTAATAGTAGTAGTAACTATAAATATATATATCTATGGGGGTAGTAGTAGTAGTAGCTATAAATACACGTATCTATAGAGGTAGTAGTAATTATAAATACGTATATCTATAGAGGTAGTAGTAGTTATAAGTACGTATATCTATAAAGGTAGTAATAGTAGTAGTTATAAATACGCGTATCTATAGGGGTAGTAGCGTTATTAGAATAATTATTAGAAATCCGCCTTAGCGTAGTAGGGATCTCTAAGGGATCTTTATTTTACTTTATTCTATTTTAAACTCTACGTTAATAGATCCCTATACTAAGTTAGAGTAGAGATTATACCTCGATCCCTACTCTACTCTATACTAATCCGAAGTGTAAATTTATAAATAAAAGGCGTACCTAGCCTAATTATTAATTAAATAATAAACTTTTTATCGGATAAAATTATATCCGTAATATTTAAAAGAAGGACGAGTATAATAAAAGAAATAATAACGGGTATTCTATAAAGATCGTTTATTTTACCGGTACTCTTTTTATTCTTTAATATATTATTAATCGAGGAGTATATTAAAATAAATTTATTAATATAAATCGGAGGGTTTATAAACGACGTTTATTTACTCGCCTATAACGAGAGTATAAAAAAGAATTATACGAATTTAAAATAGGTTTATAATATTTATTTATTTAAAATAAATAATTATTTATAAAGTATCGTTTACCCCCTAAAAATATAAATTAATTTATATATCTCGAATATCGAAGAAATTTAATATAAAAATAATAATAAATTTTAAAAATATAATTATCGAACCTAAAGCGAGTATTAAGGTCTTAGGACTATACGTCGATTTAAAATTAAAATAAGAATTATATTTAACCTAGATTAAAACTAAAGCGATTAATTAAAGCCGCGCTATAAAATATTTAATTAATTCCGATATAGGGCGCTACCTTCGCGAAGTATAAAAAAATATATAATATAATAATTAGATTAATATTAACGTTTACGGCTCCGATATAATATTAATTAAAAAAAATAACGGAGATTATAAAGGAATATATAAAGAAACTAGTAATTATTTAAAATAACTATTTTAAAACGGTCCTAAGAGTATTTAAAATTACTCTAATTCTAATATTTAAAATTAAATTAATAATCGTATTAATCGACCTTTAATTAAATTACCTAATAATACGATATTAAATTAATCGAGGGACTTATTTAATTATAATTATAAAAAATATACGGATCTAGAATAAACTTTACTATAGAGGAGATAAATAATAATAAATACCTCCGATATTATTAATAAAAAAGGAAGCCTAGGTACTTCGTATTTTAAAATTTAAAGAATAATATAAAGTAGTTATAATTATAAAAAGGAAAAAAGATTAAATAAATTTAATCGAAGACGTCGAAGAATATTAAAATATTAAGGTTATTAATTAAAAAATAAAAAACTAGGCCCGCTAGCGATAACTAGATAAATAAAAGAGTTATAAAATAATAATCTTTATATAAATTATTAACCCGGCTTAAAAAGGAGATTTATTCGGGGACTAGTTTAATTATTATAATTAATTAAAAAAGATTAAAAACTTTATAATAATATAATTAAAATATAATAAAATCGGATTAAATAAATTCTTATACTAAATAAAAATATTTATAGTCCGTAGCGCTAGCTATTAATATAGATAAAGGAAATAAAGTATAAAATATATATTATTATTTTACTCGGAACTAGCTAGGGATAAAACGGAGTTAATAAAATAAATAAATATATACGATTTTAAAAAGATATTAATATAGGCCTAAAATATATATATAGCCGCGCGGTAAATAATAAAAATAGGATGACTCGGTTAATTCTCTTTTATTAAAGAATAGTTAGTATAATTTAAATTATTACTAGGACCTAATAATATATCTAGATTTATAAAGAAGAGGAAGAAAAGAAAAAAGCCACCGGCCGGAGAGTCGTAAATATCGATTATTTAATAAATTTATAATAAAGCGGCCTATAAATTTATAAAATTTAAAACTAAAATAAAAGGGAAACGGAGGGAAGAATAAATAATATTTTAAAATAATTATAATTATCGGTTACTAACTAGTAAAAAGAGGAAAAATTATTAATAAATTAAAGTTTTTAATTAACGAGGTTTCTTTAATAGTTAGTAAATACCGCTAATAACCTTATTAGGAGAGTATTCGCGGAACTCCTTTATTAATAAAGTAGTTTTACTAGAGTAAATATATAAATTAATTAATCTATTTATCTTTAAAAATTAATAAGTTATATATAACCGATAACCGCTCCGAATTATCTTATTTAAATTAATTATTTATTAATAACCTAGCGCCCTTATATATTATCTTTAAATAAGTCTCTATTCTTAGTAATTAAAATATAGATATTATATTTATAAAGGAAAGTTTATTATTAACCGTTACGTTTTTATTATCTAGTTCGACCGCTTTTATATTATTACGACCTATTATCGTAATAGGATATATACGGACTAGTAGTACTACGTAGGATATTTACCTTAAAGTAGTAAATATTATAAATATAAATTATACTCGTTATACTCGTAGGAGTAAATATATAGAGTATATATCTTTTAATATAATTTCCTTTTATTATATTAATAATGTATTTTTTTAATAAATAAAAGTTTTAAATTTAACTTCCCTTAAAACTTTTAATTATAAATTCTAAATATAAACATTTATTAAATTATTAATTAAGTTTATTAAAATTTATCTAGTTATATTTAATTATTTATACGAAGTCTATTATTTATTAATTCTTAATACTTCTTTTTAAAAGAACTAATCTAGGTTTAATTAATATTATATTAAGATATTAGACGGAGAGCCTTAATATTCTAAATATTTTTAAAATAAATATTTAAAAATTAATAAAAGTCTTAGCCTTAAATACCTAAAATCTTATTAAAAGATATAATATTATAGAAGATAAGGACCGTATTAAGGTCTCCCGCTTAAACTAATATTATAAAGAGTATAAGAAACTTAATAATTCATTTATTTAACTTTAATTATTCTTTATATTTAACGAGAGTATTATATTAATTAATAAATAAACGATCTTTATTATTATTTATATAAAAGATAACGCGTAGAAATAAATTAAATTATTTTTAAAATACTATATAAAAGGATTAAATAATATTAATAATTCGGATATAAAGTTTTAGATAGAGAACTTCTCTCGGTTTAAAATTAAAATTCGTTATATATTTAGACTTTCTAATAAAAGTAATAAAATATTCGTATTATTTAATATTTAATATAGCGAAGATCTATATCCGATTACTCGATATAATTTTAGTATTATATAATATTAATAGACTAGGATAATATTACTTTTATAATAATATATCGGCGAGGATTAAAAAATAATATTAAAAACGAATTTATATAAATAAAAATCGAAATTCAAGACCTCGATAACCTTATAAAATAAATAATTAAGATCGACGATAAATTATATAAATATATAATAGAGAAACGTTATAACGGAGGAATTAACGGATAAAGATATTTAAGAATTTATAATAACGGATATAATTCGGCTAGTTATTACCGCCGCGAGAAATTTAATTTATATAATTATATATTAATAAAACTCGATTTTATTAAGAAAAGATTTATAAAAGAATTCGAGAAAAAGAGTAAATAATAATATAAAGAAAAGAAAATAATAAATCGGGCTATATCGTTAGGAACTATTATTCGAAAAATATAATAAATCGATAATAATTAAATATATTTAAAAAAGAGATACCGGATAACGTAGCCGAGTCCTCTAAAGATCTAGTATAAAATAATATTAAATTTATTAATTTATTAGAGAAGTAAAGAGATATTAAAAAGAAGATTATTTAAAAAATTCGAGAACTCGAAAAACTAGATAATAATAATAATAAAACTCTAAAAAAGGACTTAAAGAAAGAATAAAAATAAGAATAAAATATAATAAACTCTAAAGAATAACTTTAGATAATAAATTACCTCGATAATATTAAAATTTAATTTATTATATTAGAAAAAAAAACCCGAAGAAAAGGAAAAGGAGAAAAATTAATTATCTAAAATTAATTACGTATATAATAAATATTATCTACGATATAGGGAGATATATTAATTAATATATATAAACGAATATTATAAATACTATTATAATAATTTAAGAAAGCGAAAGTATATTATAAAATTAAGATATAGTTATAATTAATAGAATAACTACGTTAAAGATAATTATTTATAGTATTTAATAAAGAAAAGAGAGAACTAAATCTTCCCGAGTTACGATAAAGATTAATAGTTATAATTATAAAATTAGATAAATTATAATAAGGAACTAAAGAATTATAACTAAAATAAATAATATTATTATTTAACCGAAGGATATAAAAGGTACTTCGAGTTTAAAAAGTACTAAGGATTTTTATTTTCGTCAGAAAAAGCTGAATCTATTATATTAAAGAAAAATATAAAGAGATTAATATATTAACTTTAAATAATATTTATATTTAGTTTAATATAGTATATATATACGAATACTAGTAAAAGTTAACGGATATAAAATTATTATAATAATAAATTTAGAAGTAATTAATAATTTCGTATCTCGAATAATAATTTAGATAATTAACTTATTAATTTAAGAAAAAAAGGAGTAGTACGAGCTTTAATTAACCGACGGGTTGAAATTATTAATAAAATAAATAAATAAATAAATATTCCCGCTACTAATTATTATTTAATATTATTATAAAGAAATTACCTTCGATATAATAAAAATAATTATTTATTATATTATTCTAAAAATATTTTAGTTAAAGAAGTATAATTTAATAATTAATTAAAAAAGAAAAAAAATTCTACTTCTATATATTAAAGACGTTATTAATATAATATTTATATATTTATAAAGGATAGTTATAAATAAGAAGTCGAATCGTAACCTAGTCGAAGTTTATAATATTTTATCTTCGAAGAAAGATAACTTTATATAAGAATCTAACTCGATATATATTAATTAAAGAAATTAATAAAGCGAATAAATTAAAGTTTCTAAAGATAAAAATGAACCTCTTAATATCTTTAAAGAGTATTAATAATAAAAGTATTTTTTTTAAAAAGAGATAACTACCTATAAAATTATTACTTAAATATTAATTATAAAATTATAAAATCGAACTCGAACTAGGTAAATAACCGATATTTAGATTTATTTATATTTTATTAAAAAAAGAACTCGGAGTATTTCGCGGTATATCGACGAGAATTTTAAAAAAAAAATTATTCGAGAATCTAAATTATTAATTTATTTTTTTATTTTTTTTATAATAAAAAAAATAGAAGTTTACGACTATATATAAACTACTAAAAATTAAATAATTTTATAATGAAGAATCGGTACCCTTTATTAAATATTAACGAGTTATAAAATCGGTTTATAATAATAAAAATCAATATATAATTAAATCTTCGAGGCGTATATAATCTAATTCGAATAAAAGAAAAAGAGGAATAAAGAATTACCTTTAAAACTAAATACGGTTATTACGAATATTTAATAATACCCTTCGAATTTATTAACGTACTAGTAACCTACTAAATATTAATTAATAATATTATATAAATATATTTAAATATAACGGTAATTATATACCTCGATAATATTTTAATCTACTTTATTAATAAAGAAGAATATATCTAATATATATAAAATATTTTAATTTATTTGTTACTAACTAGACTTCTCTTTAAACTAAAGAAATATAAGTTTTATAAAAAATTAATCGAATTCCTTAGGTTTATAATTAATACTAGAGATATTTATATAAATCTTTAAAAGATTAAGAGTATTAAAGAATAACCTATATTATATAATATTAAAAATAATATAGAGTTTCTTAAGATTTATAAACTTTAATAAAAGATTTATTAAAGATTACTCTAAAAAGACTTTACTATTAACGAATATTATAAAAAGAAATATTATTTTCTAATAAAGAAAAGAATAACAATAATTTTTCGAAATATTTAAAAAGACCTACGAGAAACCGCCGGTATTATATTCTTTTTAAAATAATAAACTAGCTCGGATCGAGACCGATATTTTAAACTTTATAATAAAAGTTTATATTCTCTAATAAAGAGATAATAAATAATGTCCTATTATATATTATTTACGAAAGATATTATTAATAAAATAGAATTATAATATTTATAATAAAGAATTATTAATAGTAGTATTAATATTAAAATAATAAAGAGTATATATAGAAAACTATTTAAATCTTATTATCTTTATAAATTATAAAAACCTTTTTAACTTTACTACTATTAATTAATTAAACCGGAGATAAATTAAATAATTAGAATTATTAAAATAATATAAATTTAAGATCTTCTATACCCTAGAAGAAGAAAATAGTCGCGCCGATATATTTAATAGGCGAGAGGACTATATAAAAGATAAAGATATAATAATATAACTAGTCCTTATTTAATAATAGGATAAATTACTAGTTCTAATATAGTAACTAGTAGTAACGCTATATATTTCTATTCCCGGGATTATTAATAATATCCGGGGGGAATATAAAAATAATATTTTAACTAGAATAATAAAAAGTTAATAATTATAAACTAGACTATTAAAATATAATAAAAGAACTTATTTTCTTAAAGGATATCTTAAGGAAATTATTCGTAATTATTATAATAACCTAGTTTAAAAATACTTTAGAGTTAATAAAATTAAAGAATTAATCTATAGAGAATACGACGCGCTAGGAGAACGGTTATACGTCGAGAAATATATTAAAGAATATATCGAATACTAATAAAATAAATCTATAAGGTATATTAAATATAGTTAAATCTAATTTACTCTAATACTAGATATATATTAAGATAATATTATTATAAACTTTATTATTAAATTATTAAAATTAAAAGACCTTATTATAATAAAAGTCTTGAATTTTATAATAATAATTTATAATAAACTTAATAAATATACTATAATAATATTAATTAAAGAGATTTATAAAATAGAATAAATTACCTTTATAGTATTTAATTAATTAATTCGGGATTATAATATTCCTAAATCGATTATTTCTAATAAAGATAAATAATTTACTTCTAATTATTAGAAGATATTAATTAATACTATTAGAACTAAATTATAAATATTAAATATATATTATTTATAGACCGATAGATAGACGGAACGAACGAACTAAATTATAGAAACGTATTTATAATACTACGTTAATAAGAAATAGAATAATTAGGTAAAGTTATTATTTATAATTTAACTAGCGTTTAATAACGCGTAAATTAATATAATAAAATTTATACCGTTCTTCGCGAACTATAGTAAATATATTAATATATTTCTCTAACTGAGATAGAGACTAAACGCGTAGGAGGTTTTAATTAATATAATTAATATAATAATTTTATATAAGGAGATATAAGTCTAAATTAAATTAATAAATACTCGGATAAAGATAAGGGTTAACGAATATCGAAAAAAGTATTCTTAACTAAAAAAGAGGGATAAAGTATATCTTTTAATAAAAAATATAAAGAGTAAAAAACTAAATAAGAAACTAGACTATATTAAATTCGAATTATTTTCGATTAAGAAGAATAAAGAATTAATTAACTACGAACTAAATCTTTTAACCGATATTAAAGTATATTTAAAATTTTATATCTTTTTATTAGAGTTAATAGACTTTTTAATATCTTTATAAAATACCTTTTATTTTTATACCGAAGAAGAAACGAAATTTAAGATTAAAAAAATCCTAAAATTCGATTAAAAGAATTAGAACTATTTTATTAAATAAAAAGAATATAATAATTTAGAGAATATATAGGAATTTAATATAAATTTTATAAATTACTAGTAACTCCTTAAAAAATTCCGTTAGGATCGGAGGGAGAATAAATAATACTCGATTAATCGAAGTTAATAAATAATTAAAATTACTCGGAGGATATATGAAAAAAAAAGTTCTCCGAGTTAATAATTAAAAACGTTATTCTCTCCTCCTCCTTTAACTCCGCGATATTTATATTACTATTAATCCTTCTTCCTTATTTTCTAGAAATTCTAATTATTTATTATAGGGTAGATTCTAGTATAAATATTACTAGACTAAATCTCGGTACTTCTATATTAGGACTAGCGCCTTGGCTAGGTTCTAGTATATTAGGGCCAAATCCTCTATAAATAATCAATATCTTTTATACTATTAATATTTTTACTATTAAAGTAATTATACCTTAATATTATCGTTTAAAACGATTTACTTTCGCGTATTACTCGGTTAGTTTTAAACGGGCTTTACTAACTTCTTTCTTTATCTTTAAATATTTATTACGAATTATTCTAATATTAATAATAAAATAACGAGATTATAATCCCGCCTTAAACGGACGTATTTTATATACTTCTCTAATAACTCTCCGACTAGATAACTCTTCGAACTCTTTATATAATATTAATAAAGACGTATTATAAAATTAACGTCTTTTAAATTATTTAATAATTCTTTATAACGAGTTATTAAATTATAAAGATTAACTCGACGGGGTAATATAATAAAAAAGTAAAATATTTTCGGGACGAAAACTTAATAGGGAGAAAAATAATATTACGACCTATTATTATAATAGGATATATATAGACTAGTAGTATTACGTAGGATATTTACTTTATTTAAAGTAGTAAATATTATAAATATAAACTATATTTACTATACTCGTAGGAGTAAATATATAAAGTATATATCTTTTAGTACGATTTTCTTTTATTATATAAATAATATATTTTCTTAATAAATAAAAGCTTCGGACTTAACTTCCCTCAAGACTTTTAATTATAAATTCTAAATATAAACGTTTATTAAATTATTAATCAAGTTTATTAAATTTATATAGTTATATTTAACTATTTATACGAAGCCTACTATTTATTAATCCTTAATACTCCTCTTTAAGAGAATTAATCTAGGTTCTATCGACGTTATATTAAAGTATTAAACGGAGAGTCTTAATATATATCTTATTATCGGCCGGCTTTATAAAAAATATAAATTATAATTTCGTTAATTAAAATAAAAGACGTATATATTTTATAACGGCGTATTATATAATAAGTTAATAACTTCTATTATTATATTTTTAACTTTAACCGTATTTAGATTTAGATTTAAATTTATATTAATAGAGGTTAAAATATAAAGCCCGCGCTATATTAACTTTTACTCACTACTCGTATAATATAATAATATCGTATATAGAATCTACGCTTCGCTTTCTTTATTAAACTCCTCGTTAAACTCCTCGTCTATATCCTCGTTTATATCTAAATATATAGTTTTCCGTCTATTTCTATATCTAGTTTAGCGATAACGGATTAGGCCTAAATAACTTTTAATAATAAAACTATATATATATATAAACTCTAGTATATTAATTAATTAAAATATATTAATATACTATATATTATATAATATAACTCGGCGGAGAAATATTAAATAAAAGGATAAAAGACATTCTTTTAAATATATAAAACTCTTATAATTAATTATATTAAAAGGAGTAAATAAAGTTTAAAAGTAAATTAAAGATAATAATAAAAGTAATTTATAATTAATTAAATTAATTTAAGATCTAGCTATTTAGTATAGAATCGCTCTATAATATATAATTCTTTTTTACGAAATTTAAATTAAATAATTTGAATAAAAGTAATTAAGTATTTAATATAAAACCTACTCGACTCTTTATTTCTAAATTAATATATTATAATTATAACGTATCCTCGTTATTTATCCTCGTTATTATTCTTATTTTTAGTTAATTATCTACGATTATAATAACTCGATTAAATTATAAAGATATAACTCTCTTCTCTTTAAAGTTAATAATACTCGTAGTAAATATATTACGAGTACGCTGCGGAACAGGGAAGGGAATCGGCCTTTTTGACTCTATTCCCTCCCCTTCTTTAGGGAAGGGAATTTTTTTTGTACCAATATTTATCCTAATTTTTTGAATTCCCTTCCTCGATTTTCGAAAAAGTCAAAATTCTCTTCCCTGTTCCGCAGCGTAATTACGAGTTTATACCTTCTTTATTACTATTACTTCTACTACGATATCGTTTTAAGAATCTATATACGATAGTTAATAAATAGAGAAAGTTTACTTTTATTTATCCTATTTAATTATTTAATAACTTAATCTATATACTAGAAGCGCCGATAGGATTAATTAGAATTACTACCGTCGCTTTATATAAAATATAACCGGTACCTAAAATATTTAATATATTAATAAGTATCTACTAGCGGAGCTTTTAATCCGCGACTTCGAGAGAGGTATTCGACTCGTTCTTAATACTTTTTTTTTAGAATCTATTTATTAAGCCCTAGCGGATTCGATTATTTAAATTATTATAATATAGTTAAAGAATTATAAAATAAAGAAGATATTTAATAATATTTTGAAAGGCTTTTAATATAAATTTCTATAATAAACGAGTAAATTTTTATATAAGAATTAGAAAAGCGGTAATTGAAAGGGAGTAAAAATATTTATATATTAAATAAATAACGTAATTATAATATAATTTAAAAAGATTAAAATCTTTCTTTTCTTTTATCTCTTTTTCTTAAGAATTTTATCTAGTCTTTTAAATTTTAGGATATCTTTAATAAAAAAGTTAATCCTCGTAAATAAATATATAATCTTCTTTATCTTATTATTAAAATCGAGTATATCGTAAATAAAATTAATATCGAGCGACCGTTAATTTATATTATTTTCTAATTCTTCTTAATATTTTAAAAGTAAAGAGAATATTATAATAAAAATAAATTATCGAGTTATAATTTTAAAGAATTAATTTCTTAACGTAAAATATATATCTTTCTTTTTATTTTATATTTATTTTCGAAGTAACGCTTAAAGTTTATTAATAAACTTCGAGGTAGAATTATTAAATATTCTATAACGGCCGAATAAAAAGTCGACGGGTATACTTTTATATATATATTTAATAAGATTAAAGATATTATATTTAAATCTTTTACTTTTCTTAATATATCGTAGTATAAAACTAATTATTTAACGGCCGAATATTAAGATTTAGTTTTATAAACTAAAATAATTATTACCGTCTTTAGTATAAGTTTCAAATTACGATTAAATTATAAAATTTTATTTATAGTAAAGTTATATAAATCTTTATTATTAAATTTAGGATTTTTAAAATAACGAATTATACCTTCGATATCGGTAGGCTTAATAATAATAAATATACTATTTATAATACGCTGCGGAACAGGGAAGGGAATTTTAACTTTTTCGAAAATCGAGGAAGGGAATTCAAAAAATTAGGATAAATATTGGTACAAAAAAATTCCCTTCCCTAAAGAAGGGAAGGGAATAGAGTCAAAAAGGCCGATTCCCTTCCCTATTCCGCAGCGTAATTTATAATAAATAATAAAAGAACTCTTATTTAGTAATATATTTATATAATTTAAATAACCCTCTATAATTCTTAAACTATAAACTTTAATAAATAAATTTCGTTAATAATTATTTATATAAATATAATAATAGAGATAAGGCCTTTAAATTACCTCTATATAATTTTATTACTTAATTTATTAAGTAATAATATTACGTTCTTAATTTAATTATATAAAATATTAAAAGACTAAATAATATATATATTATAAAAATTAAAAGTTATCGAGATTATATATTATTTTAATTTTTTAATAACTACTTCTTTTTCCTTTTAAAGATTTAAGGAAAGAGACTTTATAAATTTTTTATTTTCGAACTAGGCGGGCGCCTAAGAATATTTAAATTATATTATATTAAATTCCTCCGCCGTTAAAAGATTATTAGTATTCTATTAATTATAAAGGATATAAAAAAGAAGTTTTATACTTATATAGAGTATATATATATTCGGTTATTAATTAAATTATATAAAAATAATTCCTTTATTTTATATATAAGATAAAACCCCTTTTTATAAATTAATTTAATAATATCGAACGAAGAATCGTAAAGATATTATTTAATAAACTTTAATAAACTTAAATAATAATAATTATTATTAATAACGCGATACTTTATTTACTCTTTTATATCTAACGAGTAATAATATCGTTTAATAATTATATATACTTCGTAAAGAAGATTTTCGAAAAAGATAATATATATTAAAGCTCTCTATTTAATACCTTAATATAACGTTAATAGAACCTAGGTTAATTCTCTTAGAGAGGAGTATTAAGAATTAATAGATAGTAGGCTTCGTATAAGTAATTAAATAAAATTAGATATAATTAAATAAATTTAATAAATTTGATTAATAGTTTAATAAATATTTATATTTAAAATCTATAATTAAAAGTCTTTAAGGAAATTAAATACGAAGTTTCTATCTATTAGAAAAATATATATTCTATATAAAAGAAAGAAATTATATTAAGAGTAATATACTTATTTTATTTACCTACTAAATATAATGAATAGTAAATTACTTATTTTATTTACTCTCCGATTATAGTAAATAATTTTATTATTAATATTTATCCTACTCCCTTAAAGGGTAATTTTGATATTATATAATATTTATAATATTAAATTCCCCTCTCGAAACTTTCGTCCCGGAAGTAAATTATCGGTTATAATAAATATCCAGCTCTACCTCCCCTTTATCTCTTCGTTATAAATAAAAATTTCGTGAATGTCTTTTTTATTTAAAGTTAGCTATATATATTTATTAACGTTATATCGAGAAGCGGTACTTTAAGAAATATAAGATTAGAGGTCGCTTAAATAAATATATAAAGTATATTCGTATTAAATAGGAATATAACCTAGTATTCTCTTTATTTATAAAGTAGGCTCGTCTTCGGAAATTATAAAAGAAGAAATTAAAAGAAGTTAAAATAATATTAACGAAGTAAACTCGTCTTTAAATTAAAATCGAGTTATTAAAAAAGAAAGAAAGATAACTCGTTAAAAACGAGTTAAAAACGAGTTAAAAAATATTATTAAATTAGAAAAAGATAAGGAAGTTAATAGTATCGGTTCTAAATTTAACGACTTTTTATTTAATATATCCTTAAAGTAATTATAATTTAAGGATAAATTCGATTAATTAATTATACTCTTTATTCTCGATAAAATCTTTATAAGAGATCTAGGTAGCCTCTAAAATTTATATTTAATTCTTAAATATTTTCTAATTCGTTATATCCTTTATATTTAATAAGGTATTTTTAATTTTTATAATCTAGAATTTCTTCTACCTCGAACTCTGTTTCTTTTTTAATCTAGAAATAAAAAGTATCCTATAAGAGTATCGTAGAGTTTACTAGTTCTAATAAAGAGATATAAAATATTAAATATACTTTAGCGTCGACTAGAAGATTTAGTTTATAATTATATAATTCTTTACTCTTCTTAATCGAAAATAATCCGATTTTAATATAGTTTAGTTTCTTACTCGGTCTTTTACTTTTTATATTTTTTATTAAAAAATATATTTTATCCCCCTCCTTTAATTAAAAATACTCTTTTTAATATTTATCTACCGTCTCTTTTATCCGAGTATTCGTTAGGTTAATTTAGGTTTATATATTTTAATATAATACTTTTATATTAATTATATCGATTAAGACTCTTTATATATTTAGTTCTTATTTAGATTAAAGAAATATATTAATATATTTATTATAATTCGCGAAGAACGATATAAGTTTTATTATATTAAACGCTAGTTAAGTTATAGGTAAAAGCCTTATTTAATTATTCTATTTCTTATTAATATAGTATCGTAAATACGTCTCTACTATTTAATTCGTTCGTTCCGTTTATTTATCGGTCTATAAGTAATACGTAGTTAATATATATAGTTTAGTTCTAATAATATTAATTAGTATCTTCTAATAATTAGAGGTAAACTATTTATCTCTATTAAAAATAATCAATTTAGGAATACTATAATCCCGAATTAATCGATCGAGTAGTATAAAAGTAATTTATTCTATCTTATAAATCTCTTTAATTAATATTATTATAGTATATTTACTAAGTTTATTATAAATTATTATTATAGAGATAAAGACCTCTATTATAATAAAGACTTTTGATTTTAATAGTTTAATAATGAAATTTATAATAATATCGTCTTAAAGTATATTTAATACTAGAGCGAATTAAATTTAACTATATTTAATATACTTTATATACTTTATAGATTTATTCTATTAGTATTTAATATATTCTTTAATATATTTCTCGATATATAACTATAGTCCTAGCGCGTCGTATTCTTTATAAATTAATTCTATAATTTTAATAACTTTAAAGTATCTTTAAACTAGGTTATTATAATAATTATAAATAATTTCTTTAAGATATCCTTTAAGAAAATAAGTTCTTTTATTATATTTTAATAGTCTAGTTTATAGTTATTAACTTTTTAGTATTCTAGTTAAAGTATCGTTTTTATATTCCCCCTAGATATTATTAATAATCCCGAGAATAGAAATATATAGCGTTACTACTAGTTATTATATTAGGACTAGTAATTTATCCTATTATTAAATAAAAACTAGTTATATTATTATATTTTTATCTTTTATATAGTCCTCTCGCCTATTAAATATATCGGCGCGACTATTTTTTTTCTAAAGTATAAAAGATCTTAAATTTATATTATTTTAATAATTCTAATTATTTAATTTATCTCTAGTTTAATTAATTAATAGTAGTAAAGTTTAGAAGGTTTTTATAATTTATAAAGATAATAAGATTTAAATAATTTTTTATATATACCCTTTATTATTTTAATATTAATACTACTATTAATAATTCTTTATTATAAATATTATAGTTCTATTTTATTAATAATATCTTTCGTAAATAATATATAATAGGATATTATTTATTATCTCTTTATTAGAGAATATAAATATTTATTATAAAATTTAAAATATTGGTCTCGATCCGAGCTAATTTATTATTTTAAGAAGAATATAATACCGGTGGCTTCTCGTAGGCCTTTTTAAATACTTCGAAAAATTATTATTATTCTTTTCTTTATTAGAAAATAATATCTTTCTTCGTAATATTCGTTAATAGTAAAGTCTTTTTAGAGTAATCTTTAATAAATCTTTTATTAAAGCGTAATATTCGTTAATAGTAAAGTCTTTTTAGAGTAATCTTTAATAAATCTTTTATTAAAGTTTATAAATCTTAAGAAACTTTATATTATTTTAATATTATATAATATAGGTTATTCTTTAATACTCTTAATCTTTTAAAGATTTATATAAATATCTCTAATATTAATTATAAACCTAAGGAATTCGATTAATTTTTTATGACTTTAATTTAAAGAGAAGTCTAGTTAATAATAAATAAATTAAAATATTTTATATATATTAGATATATTCTTCTTTATTAATAAAATAGATTAAAATATTATCGAGGTCTATAATTACCGTTATATTTAAATATATTTATATAATATTATTAATTAATATTTAGTAGGTTACTAGTACGTTAATAAATTCGAAGGGTATTATTAAATATTCGTAATAACCGTATTTAGTTTTAAAGGTAATTCTTTATTCCTCTTTTTCTTTTATTCGAATTAGATTATATACGCCTCGAAGATTTAATTATATATTGATTTTTATTATTATAAACCGATTTTATAACTCGTTAATATTTAATAAAGGGTACCGATTCTTTATTATAAAATTATTTAATTTTTAGTAGTTTATATATAGTCGTAAACTTCTATTCTTTTTTATTATAAAGAGAATTAAATAATTTATTAATAATTTAGATTCTCGAATAAATTCTTTTTTAAAATTCTCGTTAATATACCCGCGAAATACTCCGAGTTCTTTTTTTAATAAAGTATAAATAAATCTAAATATCGATTATTTACCTAGTTTAAATTTGATTTTATAATTTTATAATTAATATTTAGGTAATATTTTTTATAGGTAGTTATCTTTTTTTAAAAAAAATACTTTTATTATTAATATTCTTTAGGGATATTAAAAGGTTCGTTTTTATTTTTAGAAATTTTAATTTATTCGCCCTATTAACCTCTTTAGCTAGTATATATTAAATCGGATTCTTATATAAAATTATCCTTCTTCGAAGATAAAGTATTATAGGTTTCGACCGGGTTATAATTCGACTTCTTATTTATAATTATCCTCTATAAATATATAAGTATTATATTAATAACGTTTTTAATATATAGAAATATAAATACTCTTTTCTTTTAATCGATTATTAGATTATATTTCTTTAATTAAGGTATTCCTAGAATAATATAATAAATAGTTATTTTTATTATATCGAAGGTAATTTCCTTATAATAGTATTAAATAATAATTAGTAGCGGGAATATTTCTTTATTTATTTATTTTATTAATAATTTTAACCCGTCGGTTAATTAAAGTTTATACTATTTCTTTTTTTTTTAATTAATAAGTTAGTTACCTAAATTATTATTCGAGTTACGAAGTTATTAGTCGCTTTTAAATTTATTATTATAACGATTTTATATTAATTAACTTTTACCGGTATTCGTATATATATACTATATTAAATTAAATATAGATATTATTCTAGGGTTAATATATTAATCTCTTTATATTTCTCTTTAATATAAGGGATTAAGTTTTTCCCGACGAAGATAAAAATCCGTAATACTCTTTAGACTCGAGATATATTTTATATCCTTCTGTTAAATAATAATATTATTTATTTTAATTATAGTTCTTTAATTCCTTATTATAATTTATTTAATTTCGTAATTATAATTATTAATCTTTATTATAATTTAAGAAGATTTAGTTCTCCCTTTTCTTTATTAAATACTACGAATAATTATCTTTAATATAATTATTCTATTAATTATAATTATATTTTAGTTTTATAATATATTTTCGCTCTCCTAAACTATTATAATAGTATTTATAATATTCGTTTATATATATTAACTAATATATTTCTCTATATAGTAGATAATATTTATTATATACGTAATTAATTTTAGATAATTAATTTTTCTCCTTTTTTTATTTTTCGAGTTATTTTTTTAATATAATAAATTAGATTTTAAAATTATCGAGGTGATTTATTATCTAAAGTTATTCTTTAGAATTTATTATATTTTATTCTTATTTTTATTCTTCCTTTAAATCCTCTTTTAGAGTTTTATTATTATAATTATCTAGTTTTTTAAATTCTCGAATTCTTTAAATAATTTTCTTTTTAATATCTCTTTATTTCTTTAATAAGTTATTAAATTTAATATTATTTTATATTAAATCTTTAGGAGATTTAATTATATTATCCGTTATTTATTTCTTAAATATATCTAATTATTATCGATTTATTATACTTTTCTAATAATAATTCCTAGCGATATAGCCCGGTTTATTATAATTATAATAATTTATTACTTTTTTTCCTTTATATTATTATTTATTCTTTTTTTAGAATTCTCTCGTAGGTCCCTTCTTAATGAAATCGAATTTTATTAATATATAATTATACGGTTTAAGTTTCTCGCGGCGGTAATAACTAGCCGAATTATATCCGTTATTATAAATTCTTAAATATCTTTATCCGTTAATTCCTCCGTTATAACGTTTCTCTATTAAATATTTATATAATTTATCGTCGATCTTAATTATTTATTTTATAAGGTTATCGAGGTCTTGAATTTCGATTTTTATTTATATAAGTTCGTTTTTAATATTATTTTTTAATCCTCGCCGATATATTATTATAAAAGTAATATTATCCTAGTCTATTAATATTATATAATATTAAAATTATATCGAGTAATCGGATATAGATCTTCGCTATATTAAATATTAAATAATATAAATTATTATATTACTTTTATTAGAAAGTTTAAATATATAGCGAATTTTAATTTTAAACCGAGAGAAGTTCTTTATCTAAAACTTTATATCCGAATCATTAATATTATTTGTTCCTTTTATCTAATATTTTAAAAATAGTTTAATTTATTTCTACGCTTTACTTTTTATATAAATAATAGTAAAGATTATCTATTTATTAACTAGTATAATACTTTTATTAAATATAAAGAATAATTAAAATTTAATTAATTAATTATTAAGTTTTTTATACTTTTTATAATACTAGTTTAAGCGAAAGACCTTAATACGGTCTTTATCTTTTATAGTATTATATCTTTTAATATCGTTTTAAATATTTAGAGTTAAGGTCTTTATTAATTTTAAAGTATTTATCCTAAAAGTATTAAGGCTCTTTATTTAATATTTTAATATAATATTAATAAGACCTAGATTAGTTCTCTTAAAGAGGAGTATTAAGAATTAATAAATAATAAGTTTCGTATTAATAGTTAGATATAACTAGATAAATTTAATAAATTTAATTAATAATTTAATAAATATTTATATTTATAATTTATAATTAAAAGTTTTAAAGGAAATTAAATATAAAGCTCCTATCTATTAAAAAAATACATTATTTATATAATAGAAAGAAATCGTACTAAAAGATATATACTTTATATATTTACTCTTACGAGTATAGCGAGTATAGTTTATATTTATAATATTTACTACCCTGAGTAAAGTAAATATCCTACGTAGTACCGCTAGTCCGTATATATCCTATCACGATAGTAGGTCGTAATAGAGCGCTCCGAGCGCTCGCGAGCGGGCCTAAGCGCTCCGAGTAAATTAGGATTCTCAGAGTCGCTTATACTTTTGTAGATAGTATTAGAGGGTATTATATCCGATAAAGAATTTATTTTTATAAATATTTTTTAGTTAGAAGTATATTATTATTTAAAAATTAAGCGGCGCCTAAATACTATATTTTATCTATAAACGGATAATTAGACGAAATATTAAAATTAGATATTAAAATATTATCTAAAAACCGTCTATATTAATAAATAAAATAATTAAATAGAGTTTCTTTTAATAATTAAATGAATATATTATAACGCGTAATATATAACGACGCGTATAATATTATTTAAAATATTATATAGTTATAATTTATTGATTAAGACGCGTTTTAAGGACGAGTTATTTAAAGAAGAAATACCGTCGGTAAAATAAAGAATTAAATAAATAAAAAGATCTAAAAAATATTTAAAAAAATATTAAAAGATCGTAATAAAAGTATAGAAACGTAATTATAATAAAAAATATAAATTAAAATAATTTAATATAAATAATTTAATATTATTATTAATAAAGAATCTCGTATAAAGGAGATTAAATAAGAAACTTTTTTATAAATTAATTAAATTATTTAAAGTATTTAGTATAATTAAATCGTAGGTATATCGCCTAGCGTTATTAACGAATTATTATATTTATAATATTTTATATATATTATTACTAGAATTATATTATCGTAAATAAAACGATATATTAATATTAAATATATCTTTACCGAAATTAACAAATAATATTAAAGAATAGGAGGTAGAAGAGATTTTAAAAAAAAGAAAACTAAAGAGCGTAACTTAATACCTAATAAAATAAATAAATAAAATAAATAATTTTAATTAATAAGAGAATAAAAATATTATAGTATATATAGAAGAATTATATAAAATATATAATTAGAAAATAAAGGTAAAGAAAAAAGTAAATAAAAAATAAAAATATTATTAATTATTAATTATAATTAGTTATTAATATTTACGGGTATTACGAGCGATTTACTTCTTAACTCTAATTATAACGAGCTTTTTATACTATCTTTTTTTTTAATTTACGGATAATTTAAAAAATATAAATAATATAAAATTTATTACCTTTTTCTTTAAATTAAATATATAAATATCCTCTTTTTAAATATTAATATTAGGACTTTTAAATATAACCTCCTCCTCTTTTAAACTCGTATCGGAAGATATATTAAAAAATATATTAAAAAAAGTCGTAAAATCGAGCTTAAAAGATATTAAGAGACGGGATTAATATCTAGATATTTATTAAACTATAGGCTAGGTTTATTAAACTATAGTCTAGTTATAATATAGGAGTAGACTAAAATAAAAGATAAAGAACGAAAGTTAGGGTAGGGCTAGCTATTATCTAAATAAAAACTAGTATATAAAGTATTTATTTATTTTTTATCCCGACTATATTAAAATAGAAATAGGAAATTAACTTAAATCTAAATTAGATCTAAAATAAATTAGGCTAGGTTAAAATAAGTAAGGTTATATTATAATAATAACCCTCTCTTTAAGGTCGAGCTCCTATAAGATAGATAACGAGGTAGGATAAAATATACTATTTATTAATATAATTACACGAAATATTAATTAAGGTTAATATAAAATATTCAATTATAACGATAATAACGGATAAAGAATAGGACGGGGAATAGGTAATAAGTAATAGTATATAAATAAAACTAGGTATTAACGTTATTATTTATAAACGATAACGGCGGGGCTAGATTATAGAGTATTATTTATTTACTCGGTAATATAAAATATCGGTCGAAGCCGATATAAAATAATAACCGAGATAATAACGGCGGATAAAGAAGAAACTAAAGTATAAACGGGGGTTAATTTCTTAAAAATCGGACTAAAATAATAATAATAGAGATTCTTTATACTAATATCTCTAAACGATATATAGTAATTTATAGAGGCTAGCGGCGCTAGGATTCGAGATATAATATTTATTAATAAATTATTAATAACGGGTAAAATACTAAAAAGATTCTTATATAATAATATAGTCTTCTTAATTAATATAGTATTTTAATAAAAGTAGACTATAACCGCGATTATATTTAGAATTTAAGATATCGTTAATATACTATTTATATTAATTATCTTCGGTAATTATAGATTCTCGGATAAGTTAGATTTATCTAGGTAGAGGGTTATTAACTATTAATTATAATAGGCTAGCGTAGAAAACGGGGTAAATTTTTATAGAATATAGAAAATCTAATTAGATTATAAAAGGATTATCGAAAATCTTAAAGACTCGAAAGAAGCCGATATTATAATTATCGAGCTTAACTAAAAAATATATAGTATTTAAATTCTTAATATTTAGCTATATTTAGTCGTTTATTAAATATATCGGATATAGGCGCCTTTATTAGTTAGCCGAGGATTTAAAGATAATTTAAATAATAAATATCTTATCGCGGAGGTAATTATTTAAGGCTTTTATTTACGTCGCGAATTTATTAATAATAATTAAATAAATATAGATTTAAATACTAAGATTTTAAGGTAAAAATTCGGTAGGCTCGAAACCGATATATAAATATTAATTATAATTAATTAAGAAAGGCGAGGCTAAAGTATTAGAAAAATTAATATTATTATTAAAAAACTCCGCTCTAAAGAGCTATTCTACCTAATTATCCTATATATAATTAATATATATACGGAAGAAGTATTTTATTATAGTATTAAAGTACTCGGTTTAATTATCTATCTAAGGATAGTATTTTATAAATATATATTAATTAATTTTAAAACATTTATATAAAGTCTTTTAGAATTTTAATATAAACTAAAATTCTTTATCTAAAATAAAGATATCTAGTAATTTATAAAACTTTCATATATTCTAGTACAAAGCGTGGTAAGCTTTATTTATTTCTATCGATATAATTAATACTAGGTACCGTATTTTAGTTAAATAGTCTACGAAAACTAGAATATACCGATAGATAATTCCTATAAAGATATAAAGTAATAGAGGATTTATATAATCTATTAAAACGTCTCTTTAATATTATTATAAAGGCGGTAATAAGCGTAGCTATCTTTAAATATATTAACGGGAAGATTTAATTCTTCGGTATATATAATAATTCTTAACGAATCACTAGATAATAATATAAATATTAGGCTACTAATAGGCCCGACTAATTAATTTATAATATTTAGTACGATTTAAATAATTACCCGCGATATTATTATAGACTAACTAGATTAAACGAAGGCGTAGTTTATTAGAATTCGGAATATATCTTTTTCTTTAAAAATAGAGAACTCTATCTTTATCTTCGTATTCAGCGAGGGGAATTCCGCTATAATAATATATTCTAGAACGTAGTATTTCTAGGACTCTAGGGGCGAATTAATCGACTTAACTAATTATATTCTATAATTAATAAATTAAAGTATCGTATAAATCTTTATTTAAGTCGATAGATTAATTTCTATTTAATTTAAACTCGTAAAATATAGGCGGGGTCTATAATTCCGGATTAATATTTATATCGAGGTTTATCGGGGTTATATAAATTAATATAAAATATAATTAAAAAGACTAGATAAAAATCTTTTAATCTATTATTAATATAACTAAAATAACTAGGACTAAAACTAGGGTCGCTATATTTAATAATATATATTATAAATATAATTCTTAAAGACTTTTAGGACTAGACTTTTCCTTTTTAATATAATCTAGTATTAATATTAATATCTAGAATTTAATTTATCCCCCTCTTTAGAGAGGTCTCCTAATCGACGTATTAATATATTAAATTTACCGGCTTTCTTATTAGGATAATAAATAATCTTATAATTAAAATAGGATAAGAACTCGCTCTACTTTATTTAATAACGAGATAATATCTTAAATAAAATAAAATACTCTAGAGTTTTATAATCGGATATTACTTTAATAAAAAGAGTAGATTCCTTTAATTTAAAGCGTTATTTCTTAAATACGCGGATAATTACTATAAACTCTTTATTATAGATTTTATAATTATACTCCGTAGGATTATACTTCTTTAAAAAAATAAATTATAGGACGAAGAACGTTTTAATCGTTATACTAAAATAGGACTCTACTAGATACGTAATTAGATATATTTATTTCTACTATAATTTTATAATCGGGGTCGAAGTAGACTAGAATAATATTAAAAGTAAAAATCTTTTTAAGATATTAAAAATTATTTAATATCGAGTACTCTACTCGAAGATAATACCTTTTTTAATTAGGGCTATAAATAGTATAGCGAGTTTACTAAACCCGTAGATAAAGTACTAATAAAAGTTAATAAATCCTAGGAAATTTTAAACGTCCTTAATATTAATTAACTATAATTAATTTAGGATAATATTAATTTTCTTTAAATTTATTTTAATCTCTTTAATAATAATAATTAATCCTAGGTATATAACTCCCTTAATATAGAAATTATATTTAATAATATTTATTTAGAGCCCCGATTTACGGAGCTTCTAAAGAATTCGCTTAATATAGATTTTATACTCTTCTTTAATATCGCTATAAATTAGAATATCGTCGAGATAAACGATATAGGTCTCGTCGAGAAATTCATTAAAAATATTATTAATATAATATTAGAATAAGATAGGGTTATTATATAATTTAAATAATATAATAAGGTATTTAAATAGGCCGAATTATATACGGAATATTATAAATTCTTCGTCGCCCTCCCTAACGCGGAGGCGATTAAAAATAAATATAATATTTAATTTAAAAAATACCTTAGTACGATTTAATTGATTTAAGATTTTTAAAATTAGAGGTAAAGGGTATTTATTCTTTATAATAATAATATTTAACCCTCGGTAATTAATATAGAAATATAGATCTCCGCTAGGTTTCTTTATAAATAGGATAAAAAACGCGGTATAAAAATAATTAACCCGAATAAAATCTTTATTAAAGTTCTTATCTAGATAACGACGGAGTTTTAGGATCTCGTTACGATTTATATTATATAAATTAAATAACGGAGGTTATAGCCCTTCTTTAAACTTAATAATATAATTATATAATCAATATAAAGGTAAGGTATTAGCGTCTTTTTATAAAAAAATATCTAGGAATTTATAATACTATATAAATAGGATTATAATTAGGTTAATATTTTTATTATCTCGATAAATTTAAAGTTTTTTTTAAATAATAACGGAGGTAAAGTAAAACTCTCTATTTATTTTAAATATAACTCGGTTTTAGGCTTAATTATAAATATTTAATCTAAAATTTTAACTAAAGCGGGGCTTAAGTTTATAATATTTAGATTCTTAATAAAATTAAATATTTAAGGTCGAGATTTTTTCTAAAATACCTAGGAATCGATTAATTTCTATAAGTAATAAACTAAATACGATTTACTCGTTAAATTTAACGAGACGGGTAAATAATCGAGATTTTATTTTATATATATTAAAAGTAACTAGGTATTAGGTTCGCTATTTTTGTTATTAGGATTTAGAATAAAGCGAGGTTAAATTATAATACCTAATTTTAAGTATTTTTCCTTATTTAACGGTAGTAATAATACGATTATATTCGTTATTATAACTAGTTCCCGTAGGAATAAATAATTAGAACTAGGACGGGGAGGACTCCTCTTAAATCTAAATTTACTATTAATAAATCTAGAATTAAGGTAACTTTTCTTAAATCCTAAATTACTCTATATAAGTACTAGGCTAGGCTAGGGACTAGGTTTATTTCTAGTAAACCTAGAACTAGATTAACTCTTTTTAAATTATAATTTACTTTTTATAAATTTAGGATTAAATATACTACTAATAAACCTAGAGCTAGAGTAACTTTTCTCGAATCGGAATTAGTTATTTAATAATAGCGTTATTATTTATAAATAATAACGGCTCTTTATATACTAGCGACTACTTTTAAATCGGGGTTTATTTTATACGGGTATTAAATAAAACTAGGAACTAGGATTCTTAGATCTAAAAGTTTTTTTAAAGTATAAAAAAGAGTTTATTTTCCGCGAAGACTTTTATAGAACTAGGGGTATAGTTTCTTAACTAAAAATATAAAACGAAAGTTAAGAAATTATCGGAGAAATCGGTAGTAACTTTATAACGATAGAGGTATAATAGGCCGATTACGACGGGGTATTAACTAAATTTAATAATAAAAAAACTATTCGTTCCTAATAACTATAGATATTTAAAATCGCTTCTACGATATAAATAATATATTCTATAACAATAGGTACGCTATTAAAGGGGAATTATTATATATATCGAAGAACTAAATCTTCCCGTTAGTATATTTAAAGATAGTTACGTTTATTACCGCCTTTATAATAACGTTAAAAAGATATCTCGATAGACTATATAAATCCCCTATTATTTTATATCTTTATAGGAATTATCTATCGGTATATCCTAATTTTCGTAGACTATTTAATTAAGATACGGTACCTAGTATTAATTATATTAATAAAAATAAACGAAGCCTACGACGCTTTCTATTAGAATATATAAAAGCTTTATAAATTACTAGATATCTTTATTTTAGATAAAGAATCTTAATTTACGTCGGAGTTCTAAGAGACCTTATATAAATATTTTAAAATTAATTAATATATATCTATAAGGTATTATCCTTAAACGGATAATTAAATTAAATAGTTTAATATTATAATAAATACTACCTCCGTGTATATATTAATTATATATAGGATAATTAGGTTAAATAACTCTTTAAAGCGGAGTTTTTTAATAAAAATATTAATTTTTTTAATACTCTAGCCTCGCCTTTCTTAATTAATTATAATTAATATTTATATATCGGTTTCGAGTTTACCGAATTTTTATTTTAAGATTTTACTATTTAAGCCCGTACTTATTTAATTATTATTAATAAATTCGCGATATAAATAGAAGTTTTAAATAATTACCTCCGCGATAAAATATTTATTATTTAAATTATCTTTAAATCCTCGGTTAACTAACGAAGGCGCCTATATCCGATATATTTAATAAATAATTAAATATAACTAAATATTAAGAATCTAAATATTATATACTTTTTAATTAAATTCGATAATTATAATATCGGCTCTTTCCGAATCTTTAAGGTTTTTAATAATCCTTTTATAGTCTAGCTAAACTTTCTATATTCTATAAAAATTTACCCCGTTTTTTATACTAGCCTATTATAGTTAATAACTAATAACTCTTTATTTAAATAAATTTAATTTATCCGAGAACCTATAATTACCGAAGATAATTAATATAAATAGTATATTAACGGTATTTTAAATTCTAAATATAATTACCGTTATAGTCTATTTTTATTAAAGTATTATATTAATTTTTAATACTTTACCCGTTATTAATAATTTATTAATAAATATTATATCTCGAATCCTAGCGCGACGGGCCCCTACGATTATTATATACTATTTAGAGGTACTAGTATAAAGAACCTCTACTATTATTATCTTAATCTAATTTTAAAAAATTAACCCCCGTTTATATCTTAGTTTATTCTTTATCTATTATTATTACCTCGGTTATCGTTCCGTATCGGCTTCGATCGATACTTTATATTATTATATAAATAGATAGTACCCTATAGCCTAGCCCCGCCGTTATCGTTAATAAATAATAATATTAACGCCTAGCTTTATTCGTATACCGCCGTATATTCCCCGTTTTATACTTTATCCGTTATTATCGTTATAACTAAACGTTCCGTATTAACTTTAACTAATACTTCGTATAACCGTATTAATAAATAGTATATTTTATTTTACCTCGTTATTTATCTTATAGGAGCTCGACTTTAAAGAGGGAGTTATTATTATAATATAATTTTATTTATTTTAACCTAAGATAACCTAAATTATTTTGGATTTAATATAAATTTAAACTAGTTTCCCTATTTCTATTTTAATATAATCGGGATAGGAAATAAATAAATACTCTATATACTAGTTTTTATTTAGATAATAGCTGGCCCTACCCTATTTTCGTCCTTTATTTTTTATTTTAGTCTATTCTTATATTATAATTAAATTATAGTTTAATAAACTTAATCTATAGTTTAATAAATATCTAGATACTAATCCCGTTCCTTAATATATAGCGAAAGTATATAAAGGTATAACTTACTTTATCGATATTCTAATAGAATCATTTTATTCTTATACCTAGGTATACTCGATCCGAGTCTATTCCGGTAAATATATAATTAATAGCGATAAATCGAGTATTATTTTTCCGTCCGACTATATCTATTATATTTATAATCACGAGTACTATTAATATTATAAAGATCCTGGTCGTAAATATCTAGGTCGTATCTTTACGATTAGAAAGAACTTTATAAATAAATTTACGATTATTTAATAAAGAGTAATATAGTTTATAATTAATTTATTAATCGGTGTATCGAGATTTAAGTTTAATAATAATAATTATCCGCTCGCGATATAGTATAGGCCCTTTAATAAGTTTTAATCTCGTTATTCAACCGTATTTATCTAGTTTTCTTACGGTATTTTAATAGTATTAAGTTTTGAATAATATATTCACGGGTGAAAAACGGTTAAATTACTACTTAAAATTTATTAAAACCGTTAATCTTTTTAATACTAGTTAAAAAACGGTTATTTAATCGTTCGAAAAAAATAGCTAGCTACTCAACGTTGAAAATTATTATTTAACGGTTTAATAATAGTTTATTAATAGTTTAGTAACGATTTAGTAACGGTTTAATAATTATTTATTAATTATTTAAAAACTTATAATAACTTTATTAATAAAAGTTTTGAATTTTTTAAAGTTCTTTATAGGGCTGAAAACTCGCTTAATTTATATTATATTAAATATTAACACTAAAACTTTAAAAAGTGTTTTTTCGAACTTTTTACGAAAAGTATATATATAAAACTAGTTTTATATAGGCCTAATATTAAAGGACTTAGAAAATATTTTATAGATTTTTATTTATATTTCGCTACCGTTTAATTACCGTCTATATATCGTTAATAAACGAGAATTAAATTGTTTTTAAACCGTTTTTAAATTATTCTTAAACCGTTTTATAACTAAAACCTTAAACCGTTAATAGTTTTAAGAAGAGAAGTATCGATATTAATTAATTTTAAAACCGTCGTATAATTAGTATTTATCTAGTTAAGAAACCGTCGATTAACGGTTTATAAACGGTTTCTAAATAATTTCAAAACCTAGCGAGTAAATAGGATAATAGGTATTTAAAGCGAGGAATATCTTTTATTTAATAAATAATTCGAACGGGTCTACTAGGTTTTATCTTTTAAGAAGAATATTTAACTCGATTATAAATACTAGGGCCTAGATTTTACTAAAAAGAGTAAATTAACTAAATATATAAAGCGCTTTATTATACGAAATATCTATAACTACCGCGATTAATCGATTTATATATTATAACTCTCCGCTACCTATAGGGGCCATTTAAAACTAATAATATATAAATATTAATATTTTATTTAGTTATCTAAAGGGGTTTATATTTTAATATTATTTCTAAACTTTATCGATACATTTAACTTATTCCGTAATATATATCGATTAATTCTTAATATTTATATAATTATAGTAGGGATATTTTAGAGAGAGCGAAAGCGCCGTATTAATATTTTATTATTATATTTAAGTTTATATATAATTAAATTTAAAAATATAATTAAGATCTTGAAGCCTAGCCTATTTATACTAGAGAAGAGAATAATTATCGATATTAATAATATTTAAATATAATTTTATATTTTTATCTTAGTATATATCGGAGATATAAAATAATAATAAAAGAATTCGGGATTTAGGAGTATTTTATCGAATCGTAGTTATAATAAATACTTTATTATAAAGGTATAAAAAGAAGACCTTACGTTCGATATAATTATAAAGATATATTATTATTATAGAATTATTCGCGAGTGAGTTATAACTAGCGAATTATTTTATAGTATTATATATCTAAAGGGATTAAGGATAATAATAAAATAAATATCTTTAGTTAGTATTTTATTAATATTAAATATTATTAGATCTCGCTTAACGGATAAATTTATTCTAAATTTATTAAGATCGTAAAATAAATATAATATTATCTAGTCTATATTTTTTTAAATAATAATAATATATCGGCAAGTCCGGAAACCCCGATTTTTACGCATTTTATACCGAAATTATATAAAATGCTGGAAATGCGTATCTGCTCATGTCCCGTATTCTAAGCACATTATGCACCGATTAAGCAGCGATATTGCACCGATTTAGCAACCTTTTTTTTTTTTTTTTGAACTTTAACTTTTTATAGTATCTAGACTAGGGCCCCCATATAGGAATATAAATATCTTACTAAATCTATTTTTAGCCTAGATTCCGAATTTTTAATTAGATTTTTATTAGCGTTGCCCTATAGGGCTATAAAGTTACTTTTAGGATTAAGTTTAGCGCTCCCGCGCAGACCTTAACTCTAACTTAAAAATCTTGGCGCCAAGATTTGGCCAAGGCTGCAAAATGCGCATTTTGCACCGATTAAGCAGCGATTTTGCAGAACTGTTTTTCCGGACTTGCCGATGTAAGTTTATCTATATAATTAAGTTTCGATACTTCTTCTTCTTACTAGGCTAGGGACGATTTTAATAATTAACCAAATATTTATAAAACTACCGTATATAAGAATCCGTTAGATTATTAATAATTATTCTTATCCTTATTTATATCTAGCTCTAAATTAAATTGATTTAATCGTTATTTATTAAAATTATCGAAAAGACGATAATCCCCGCCTATAAACTCCGCGTTATTAATTATATTAATTATTACTATATATTAATAACCTAGTTTAATATAATAATATTATCCCTAGATATAATATTAGAATAAAGAGATTTTTTATATATCTCCGTAATTAAGGCTCGAAAAGTTTTTTGATAATTATTTTAATATACTATTTTAATATCGTTATTAAACTTTAAGAAGAGAGAAACTTTATTATTTTTTTATATAATATTTTATATAGTCTCGCCTAACGATATTTTAGAGGCTAGTATAGGTTATAAATATAATTAACTATAATAATTAAAATAAAGCGAGTATAACGCCTTAAAAAAACTTTTAAAATAAAGGGTAAAATATTGAAAAAAGTTTATATACATCATAGTTTTATAAGCCGGCCTAATATCTATATTAATTTATATTTTAAGGATATTATATTCGAATATATAATATCTAATAACTTAGTTATATTCGTTAAAGAGGATAAATATAGGTTTAACTTTATCTAAAAAATTATATATTTTTAATTACTAATTTAAGGGCTAGATAATTTAAAGCGGATATTTTATATTATAATTAAAGAAACTATATATTAAATTATTAAATTAATTTTTATTAAAGCTTTTACTTATATAGAGCCCGATATAATATTACTAATTTTTAAAATTAACCGGTAATATCCGGTACTACTCGATACGTTATTACTATACTCTAAAAAATATAAAATAGAAAATAAATATAATAATTCGCGATTTATAGTACCTAGAGATAAAGTATATAAAAATCCCGTCGGCTTATTATATTTAGATCGCTTTTATATCCGTAATAAATTATAATAATCTTTATAACTAAGTTAATTAATCTTTAATAATTCTTTTTACGCTATACACTAAAAGGCCTACGAGCGAGATTATAATAAACCGAGTATAACTATTCTCCGCGATTATAGTATATAGTAGTACGAGAAGCTAGCGTTTATAAAGAGGTAAATTATAAATAATATATAAAATTTATTAATTAATTAAACTTATTAGTTTTCCCGATCTATATAATTCACGTTTTTATAGTTTATAATTTTATACTTTATATTCTTATATCTCACTTTTATAATTTGTAATTTTATATTATTTTATATTTTCTAATTTTTATAATTTATACTCGATAATATTAGTTTTACCTAATTTATTTATAATAAATTATAATTTTAATTATTCTTATTATTTATTATTAACGCTTCTCTTTAGTTATTAATTATATTAATATATTAAATCTATAAAGTATTAGAATATTAGATTATTTTTAAAATAAATAATTTTATTAATCTCCGATCTAACGACGATTAATACGCGTATAGATATAATTAACCGATTTATAAAGATAACTAACTAGCACGTCTTAACGGTATTTTTTTATATAAATTTTTAAAAGGGAGACCTAGAATCTTTATATATATTACTTTAATAAAAGACTTTAAGGAACGTAAATTTAATAATATTTTATAAATACTCTTACTTTAAATATTAAATACCGAGAGGATTATCGGCCTACCTCGGATTAATTATAAAAAATATTATATTTTACTAGTTAATCGGGTATTATAAAAAGATAATAAAAAAAGATTAGAATATAAAAGGTTAATTCTACTTATATACTAAGGATTCGATATTTAATTTATATAACTAGGCTAGTTCTAATAGAAGTAGATCTAAATTCTATACTTTAAAACTTTATATACTTTTTATAAAGTTAAGATTATAATATAATTTATTATTACCTAACGAAATCCTATACTTAGCGAGATATTATTTAGGAATATTAAATTACGGGTAACGCCGTAAAGTTTTAATTTTAAATTTATAAAGCCCTAATATTAAAAAAGTCGCTTCGATATTTATTTAATATCCGCCTATTATCTTAGTATTATAAATAAATTAAAGTATTCTACCCCCGATTATATATTTATATTATAACTAGAAAGCGCCGTTATTATATAATTATTTATTCGATATTTAAAATATAATTCTACTAAATTTAATTTTAGTTATTTATTATACCTATAATTAGCTATACCTAAAGATATATAATAAAAAATAGGTATTTATATTAATAAAGGAGATTAAAGAGAAACTTTTTAAACTCTATTTAATTTAAATATTATAAAATAATAAATTATAATTAGGGGTAAAAATCTAGAAAGAGTATTATATAAAATCTATATAAATATATAAAGGCTGAAAGCGAGATAAGTTAATATAATATAAGCGTTTTTAATAATTTAAATTATAAATATTCATTAGTAAATCTTAAAAGTAAATATTAGTATATTTTAAACGTTATTAACCCTATTAAAAAGCCGTCTACGGGTTTATATTAAAACTCTATATTAAATACCGACCCGAGGTTTAGTAAAATTAGTAAGTTAGGGGTCCTATTAGTAAATAGTATTTATTATTAATAAGTTTAATAGGTTTAGTAACTCGATAAATTATTAGTAATTTAAATATTAGACGAATAGGCCTATTATATACCCTATAGTATACGTATTTACATGCGCATTAGTATGCGCTATAGTATAGGTTATAGTATGGGCTATAGTAAGCCCTATAGTATATATAATAACGTGCGCAATAGCGTACGCAACTTACGTATATTATTGAATAATATACGAATAGTATACGTAAAGATATTTTAAATAATATACGATATACGCCCTCTATAGTAGTCTCTAAAATATTAGACGAAAGCCCCCTATAGTATATTTAATTATAATATATACTAAGGTATACGTTAAGGTATATACTATAATATATAATATAGTATAGTATTTATATATATATACTCCCCGGATATATTTAGGTAACGCCCCCGCGAGAACTTTTATTAAAATTTATTATTCCGGGCCCGGTAGGTCGCTAGCGTTAATAATTATTATCAAGGGTCGCTATCGTTAATAATAATAATTATAGAACTTTATCTATTTTAGCCCTATTATAGGGCTGAGCTATTATTAATATATTAATAATATATATTAAATACTAAAGTTATTAATTCGGTTAAAATTAACCCGGAGTTATTAAACCTATTAAAAATAACCTACCCAGATCTCTAATTTATTAAATTTATTAATAGGACGCTAGTAGTCTTATTCGTAAATTAGAGTTACTAGTAATATCCTATTAATAACTTTTATTAAGAAAAGTTACTAATATGACACTACTAGCCCTATCCGCGCGGTCGGTAACTAAGGTTTTAATAGGAGTTTTTAAGATTTACCGATATTATAAACCTTTTAGAGCTCGCTAGAATAACGATAATAATTATTTAATAATTAAAACACCTTTATAAAATTTATTATATAATATTCTAGTATTAATACTAGATATAATCGATTTTTTATAAAGGTAAATAAACTTTTTAAATATCCGAAACTCCTTTACTAATTATTTTAATTATTAAATAATAATATCTTATTAGCGAGTATACGTTATCGATACCTAGAAAAGATAATAGATAGAATATAAATATATTCGGAGTATAAAGTAGTAATAATAGGTTAAATATAAAGAAATTATATTATTAGAATTAGTTTAAGTCTAAAAAATAAGTATAAAATTATTATATTAATAAATTTAAGTTACTACTAGAGTAAAGTTATAGGATTAAAAATATAGTTATTTTAAAAAGTTATTTAAATATTTATATTAGTTATCCCCTTCTTTAGTCTTTTATAAAATACTATATTAATAATTTTCTTAATTATAACTTATATATTTAAGGATCCTAAAATGAATACCCGCCTCTCGAGATATTAGCCTTCCCTTTTTATATTAATCTTCTATTAAATATATAATTTAATTAATAATTTAGTAGTACGACTAGGTCGCTTATTAAATACGAATAATTAGGAGTTACTTCGTTATTCTAATACCTAAGATTAATTTAAGTAAATTAATATATTAATCCGAAAACTTAAAGTAAACGCTAATTAAGTTATTATATATATTCGATTATCTCTTAATTACCTTAACTACCTTAATTATAACTCCTTTAATAATATTTTTTATATAAACTACTTCTAATTATATATATTTATATATAATAGGCTCTATAATAAGAGGCGGAGTTATAAACGGGGTAGTATTTAAAAACTATATAATACTATCTTAAAGCTACTCGCTTAAGAGTTATATTATTTCATAATATTATATCCTTAATAGTATTCGCGCTTTATCGTTTATTAATAAATATAATAGTATTATAAAGATCCCGTATATTATATCTTAATCTTTCTCTTTATATTAATACTAGTTATTAGTTATTAATTACGGATTAAAAATATATCTTTACTATAAAACGATATCTACTATAGATAAAGGTTTAGAGGTTTAGTAATTTCTATAAATAAAGATTTAAAAGTTTAACGATTTTTATAAATAAAGGCTTTTTATAAATAAAGGGTTTTTATAAATAAAGGTTTATTATAAATAGAGGTTTTTTTATAAATAAAGACTTACTATAGATAAAGATTTAAAGGCTTTTTATAAATAAAGATTTACTAAATAAATAGAGGCTTAAAGATTTATTATAAATAAACATTTACTATAAATAGATATTAGCGTAGTTCGTTTCTCTTTTTTCTTTTATATATACCTTAGTACCGATAAAAACGAAGAATAAAATAATATAATAATTTCGAGTACACGTATAATAGAAAGGTATTAATAAGGATTAATAATAAATTTCTAAATATTAGATAAAAGATTTAGTAGAATTAAATTAAATAAATTTAAATAAAAAGTCACCTAATTATAAAGAGTCTATTAATAACTAGTTAGTAATAAAACTAAATATAAAGATTATATGAATTTAAGGTTAATAAAATTTTAATAAATATAAATAATATCTTAATAAATACGTAAAATATAATTAGAATTAAATAGTTATAATTTTGGAGTTAAAGTAAAACAATCGATATTTATTCGATATTTATAATTGATTAATTTTTTTAATAAGTAGTTAATTTATAATCGATTCTAAAAGACTATTATTAGTATTTAAGGTAAAATTTAGAGTTAAAATTAACCTAATTACTCGTTTTACGATTATATAGTCTTGATAAAATATTAATTAAATTAACTTTATCTACTATATAATATTAGATATTAGAACTAGTATAGACTAGAGTATAATTTATATAATTTAAGATATTTAAAAAAGTAGTATATATACGGGGTAAATAAATATAAACGATCTCGATTTTAAAAAATATATATCCTTAATTAAAATTAACCTAGGTTATATTAGAATATAAATATATAGGACTATTTAGTAACTACTTAATAAGTAGATATTTAATAATACTTAGTATTAGGGTCTTATACGTATATTCGTTTTTATCCTCTATAAATAATTAATTAAAGAGTATTTCTACCTATTTATATTTAATAAGTTATAAGCCCGGGCTCTATATATATATCCGCTATATATTTACTATATTATTATAGTATTAATAGTAGTAATACGGTATTATTACTTTATTATAATTATATTTAGAGCGTATTAAATTACGCTCGTAAGAAATTCTTAAATTAAGGCCTTAATACCTAGAATATAATTCCGCCGGCCCCGCCTTTACTAGAGAATAACTTAATAAACTATATATATAATTACTAAAAAATAACTAATTATATTATATAATATATATTAGAAAATAGTTAATCGCTTATAAAAAGTTTATATACCGCTAGAAAATAATTAATTACTAGTAAAATTACTATAACTAGAAAGTAGCCTATTATTAGAAAATAACTTATTATTAAAAAATAATTAAAAATAGTTAATACTAGCGTACTCCTTATATATTTAAATAAAACTTCAGGGGGGTAGTTATATATAATAACTCTTTACTATTATTAAACTCCGGTAACCTCTTTATATAACTTATTATTTTTATTAACGGCGTATTAATAACTTTAAACTTATAAGATTTATTTAAGGCCTAGAATTATTATAATTAATTAATATCGGACTTTCTTTACTACTTTATTTAATTCGTAAAAAAGAAATAGATTATAAACTCCGTAATCGGGGAAGTAATTAAATATAAATAATAACTATAACTCGAAATTATAGTAGTAATTTTTACTATTAATATAGTTATTAAAGCTACTCGTCTTTATACCCTCCGTTTATAAATTTATAATTAAATAAGTCTTAATTATACTATCCTTTAATATTTAAGTTATATTGTTTAGGATAATTACGATAATAACGATTATTAAAATAAAAATAATAACTATCTAAATCTAAGCTATCTCGTTTTATAACTAAATATTAGTATATTTTAAAAAAAATAAAATTTATATATTCTAGCGAACCTAGCGTACGATTAAGAAGATTTATATAAAAGAATACGACGATAAAAGATGCGATAATAAAGTATATAAATACCGTTATCGATCTAATTCGCTAGTTATCTTTAGTTACTTTATAAACGAGTTAGTATTAAAATTACCTAGCGATATTAAATTATTTAGCCTAACTATTTAAATATTATTATTATATTATAATACCTAAAAATAATTTAGATATTTAATAAAATCGAAAACTTTAGACCTATAAAAGACTTCGTCCGTTAGAAATAAAAAATACGTAATAATTTTAATATTATAAATTTATAAAAATACCTCGAAGATCCTTTTATTAAAGTCTTAAAACTGGACGTAAATAAACCTAATTATATAGTCGAAACTACGTACTATTAGAATATAAATATATAGGATTATTTAGTAACTATTTAGTAAATAAATATTTAGTAATATTTAATATTAGGGTCTTATATATATATTCGCTTTTATCCTTTATATATAATTAATTAAGAAGTATTTCTATTTATTCTATATTTAATAGGTTATAAACCTAGGCTCTATATATATATCCGCTATATACTCGCTATATTATTATAATATTAATAGTAGTAATATAGCGTTATTTATATTATTATAATTATATTTAGGACGTATTAAATTACGCCTATAAGGATTTTTTAAATAAGGGCCTTAATATCTAGAATATAGTCCCGCCGGCCCCGCCTCTACTAGAGAATAACCCGATAAACTATATATATAACTACTAGAAAATAATTAATCGTATTATATAATATATACTAGAGAGTAGTTAAATCGTTTATAAAGAGTTTATGCACCGCTAGAAAATAACTTAATCGCTAGTAATTTTATTATAACTAGAAAGTAACTTATTACTAGAAAGTAATTAATCGCTAAAAACGGTTAATATTAGCGTATTCTTTATATACCTAAATAAAACTTTAAGGGGGTAGTTATATATAATAACTCTTTATTATTATTAAACTCGGGTAACTTCTTTATATAATTTACTATTTTTATTAACGGCGTATTAATAACTTTAAATTTATAAGGTTTGTTTAAGGCCTAGAATTATTATAATTAATTAATATCGTAACTCTCTTATTACTCTACTTAATTGTAAAAAAAAATTTAGAATATACGTTTAATTATAAATAATAGTAGAGGTTAAATAGTTAATTATTATCTATAGTATTACTATTATTATATATTTAGTATATAAGACTAGCTTACTAAGTAACGCTAAATTGAATTAAATTAAACTATAGTAGAGATTCTACCTAAATACTAATACTCCTATTTAGAAGCGACGACGTTATATATTAATAATAGTACTAGTCTATTAAATAATACCCTCTATAACTAGTCCTAGTATAGCCGGTATATAGGCGAACTTATTAGGGCCTATCGGCTTCGTTATATAGTCGATAATTATAACCGATATATTAATATAAATAATTTCTAATTTATATATTTCCGATACTAATTACCTCATAAAATAATAGTAGTTTCGAATATATTTAATATACGAGTAGTTCACCGGGTTTAATACTATCTTAATAATTAACTAATTATTAGTATTAAAGCGAATAAAGTTAAGGTTACTATTATCGTATCTTAACTCCTTAAGGAGTAGGCCTAGAAATAATAACTCTTTAATAATATTAATTTAAGTTATATACTCGGCTTTAATAATCGATAGGGTATATAGGGTTTACTATTTAGATAACTAAATAATAGGTCTATTCTATAGTTACGATATATAATTAGATATAGTACGACTAGTATCTTTATAATCGGTCTATAAATTATTAGTCTAGAATATTAATTTACCCTTAGGGTTAAGACTAGCGTTATAAATATTCGGCCTATAATATAATCCTAGGCTTATAGTACTAGCTAAATATTTATAAATTCGCTTTATAGTATTAAAATGAATACTAGTAGGGTTTATAATATAACGACTATATTTATTAATAGTAAATACTAGATCGGGCCTAGTTATAGTTATTAATTATTATAGTACTCCTACTAAGGATTTATATACTTTAGTCTCTTCTCTATCGGCTTTATAGTCGTTGAGAGTTTTCTATATATCGTTACCCTAGTTTATAGGAGTTACCGTCGAGTAGTATTTAAATATATTAATTTACTCGAGTAATTACCTAGTAAAACTAGCCTAGTTAATATAAATACTATAATTAGGATAATCGCGAATAACTATTATACCTAGATATTATAAGATTTTATTTAAATATTTTATTTTAAAGCGTTTATCTAGCTATTACTTTAGTAAGTTAGTACCGGATTTAATAAGTATAAGAATAAGAATATCGTCGATATAAATAACTACTATTATTCCATTCTTATAAATAAATATTGAATAATTTTTATCGAGATATTTATATCTATTTACCTAGAAGAAGGTATAAAGAGTATTATATTATTCGCGGGGTAGTTATTTAAGACTATATAAAATATACTTTAATAAATAAATAATATTACGATCCCTATTAATATATTTATACGGTTATTCGATATAGACCTCCTTTTATAGTAGTATTTCTAGGAATATTAAAACTACGTCTAAATACTTTATTTCCTAGTTATATTTAGTCTTTAATATTAATAGGATTCGCTAGCTTAAAGACTTCGTTATTAATAAAAAGATTTTATAATAATTAAGACCCTCGATTTACTTAAATTCTTTAATAACTCAACGGGCTTTATACCGATTAAATACTTTTATTAAATCTAGTTTAATTACTAGTACCTACCGTCCTAATAGTATTTTCTTACCGGGCGGTACCGGAACGAGATCCTAAACCCTATTATTTATAAAGTTATTTAACTCTTCGGTAAATACTATATATTATTTCTTTTTATCGGGTTTATTTAGTGCTTCTTATATAATTAACGGGACGATAAATATATTATTTAGTTTAACTTTACTAACTTTTAGTATAAATCCGCGTTTAGTATATTACCTAGTATTATAGAGTTCCCGATAATTAAATTTATCCCGGTTTTTACTAGCTCTTAGTTAAGGAACTAACTTATCCTCTAATATTTCTATTTCTTAGATAAATAATTTAAACTATAATTCAACTTCTTTAGGAAATACCTCTATATTATTAATAAATAGTATTACTATAGGATTATTAATAATAGTATTATTATCGAGGTTATCTACTTCTTCGTTTATAAACCGTACTAGTATTAAATTAACGTTAACGATATCCTTAAAAAAGAAATCCTAGGAGTTATTATTATACGTTTTACCCCCCGTTTCTTTATTAATAATAGCGTCGTTAAATCTTATTTATAAGGCGCGAAAAATTTACCTATTTTTAAGGTCCTATAAACGGTATTAATTTATTCCTTTATAATTAAGGAATTTATATTTTCTACTTTTATTATCTAGTTTCCTAAATACTAGATTCGTATTATATATATAAGTAACGTAGCCGAAAGTATATATATAATCGAGTCGGGGTTTATAGCCGTACTAGGTTTTAAAAGAAGTTATTCTATTAAGTATTTTAGTAGGCGAACGGTTTTTATAATAAATAATAAAATTTAGGGCTTCGCCCTATATAGATTAAAATAAACCGGCGTTATTTAGAATACTTCTTACCCTTTCGAATAAAGTACGAAAAGTATATTCCGTAATAAGGTTTTAGTGTAGATTATAGGGAGTAGATAACTCTTATTAAATCCCACGTTCTTTTAGAAAGTCCTAAACCTTATAATTAATATAAATAACTTTATTATCGGTATTAAATCGTTTTACCGGGTAACCTTAGGTCGATATCTAATTTAAGTAATTCTTAATAATAATTAATATATCGGATTTCCTCTTTAATAAAATTATAAAAATTATATCGGTAGTATTATTTATAAAGGATTTAGTATAGGAGTATCTCTTTATTATTTATTTAATTAATCCTCCCCCTACGAGATTAGAGTATATAAATATACCCTTTATTATTTCCCGTTTATTAGAGTTTTAGCGACGAGGTTAATAAAACGGTTCTTTAATTTATTTCTTTATTATATATAATTCATATAGTTTATAATCTGGAATTAACTTCTAAAGACGATTTACTTCTTTAATATTAATTCTTTTATTTATAATAACTAGCTTCTTTATATCCTATATATTTAGGTATATTAGACGTTAATACTATTTATCCTAGGAGTAATAATTTACCGGGTAATTATATAACGATTTTAATATATATAATATTTTCGAATACTTTGAATCTAGTAGGTAGTTAGTATTAATACGCGTTCTTAATAATACCTTATTATTATTAGAATCTATAATATCGAATCTACTATTAATAATAATAGTAGAATATCTCTTTTATTCGAGAGTAGTAACTAAAAGTAAGTTATAATTCATTCTAGTTATATAATATATATTAATAAAGATAATTTAATCTAGTTTACTATCGATAATTATCGAATAATATATAGATCCTGTATCTTTTATACGAAGACATTAACTATTAATCCTATTTAGGGAATCGTTACACGGCTTATAGGAAATAAACTTAGTTCTATCCCATAATATATATACGTTAGAGGCGGTATCTATATAGACTGCGTCCTCTTTAACATTATATATAATATCGGTATTAATAGATTTCTACTTAGCCGTAAATAATTTAATTTATATACTTTTAGAATTATTATTATCCTAGTTTTAAACTATAGCCTTATTCGACTTTTTATCGAAATTCTCTTTTATATAACCTTCTTTACCTTTAAATAACTTCTAGTCCTATAAGTATATTTTAGGGTAAAGATAATAATATTTAATTTTACTATAGTAGGGCGATTTATAATAAGAGTAGGGAGGTTTCCCTCTATCCTTTTTATCTTTCTCGTCTTTATTATTATTATTATTATTAATAGTAGGAGGTTTCCTTTTTCTAGGTTTATCCTATTTATTAAATCTAATTATATAAGTATATTAATTTTCTTCTTTATCCTTAATCATCCGATTATATTAACCGAGAATAGTAGTTATATTATTAAAACTAGGTTTTTATTTCCCTTTAGTACCCTAAATTAAGTTAAATAATAAAGGAGCTAGACTCTCCTTTAAACCTATATAAAAGAAGGTATTAAATATCTACTCTAATAATAATAGTCCTATTTTAACTAAAATTTAATATACTATTTTAATTACTAAGGTATAAACCTCGATAGTAGTATATTTTAACGAGTCGACTCTTAAGATTTCAAATATTACTTTATCCCTAGTACCTAGATTACTCTCGTTATATAGTTTTATAAATATAGTTTATTAATTAATAATATAGTATAGGCCCTCTAATAAGTTTTAATCTCGTTATTTAACTATATTTATATAGTTTTCTTACGGTATTTTAACGGTATTAAGTTTTGAATAGTATATTTACGGGTAAAAAACGGTTAAATTACTATTTAAAACCTATTAAAATCGTTAATCTTTTTAATACTAGTTAAAAAACGGTTATTTAATCGTTCGAAAAAAATAGCTAGCTACTCAACGTTGAAAATTATTATTTAACGGTTTATTAACGGTTTATTAACAATTTAGTAACGATTTAATAACGGTTTAATAACGGTTTATTAATTATTTAAAAACTTATAATAACCCTATTAATAAAATTTTTAAAATTTTTAAAGTTCCTTATAGCGCTGAAAACTCGCTTAATTTATATTATATTAAATATTAACGCTAAGACTTTAAAAAGTGTTTTTTCGAACTTTTCACGAAAAGTATATATATAAAGCTAGTCTTATATAGGCCTAGTATTAAAGGACTTAGAAAATATTTTATAGATTTTTATTTATATTTCGCTACCGCTTAATTACCGTCTATATACCGTTAATAAAGGAGAATTAAACTATTTTTAAACCGTTTTATAATTAAAACCTTAAACTATTAATAGTTTTAAAAAGAGAAGTATCGACGTTAATTAATCTTAAAACCGTCGTATAATTAGTATTTATCTAGTTAAGAAACCGTCGATTAACGATTAAGAAACCGTTTAAAAACGGTTTTAAAACCTAGCGAGTAAATAGGATAATATTCTTAATACCTTCTATATACCTCTATAGGCCTTCTTTAATAAAGAATATTAACTTAATTATAGCCCTAATATTCTTTCTATCCTAGGCCTCTACCGTCTTTTATTATTCTACTAGCTCTTTCTTATAGTCCTTCTTTTCCTCTTTAATAAGGGGTTCTTCTATTTCCTAAATAAATTCTATAAAAGTAATAAGTTGAAGCTCTTTACCTAATACTATTTAATTAACGTTATCGAGGACGTATTTACTTATTATTTCGCGTTTAAACTTAGGCTAGTTCTTCGGCCCACTCAGTTTTTTAATTTTTAATTCCTAATAATCCGTTATAACTACTATTTACTACTATATAGACTAGGATCTAGGAGTAGATCTAGGGGTAGTACTAAGATCGTTATATACACGGTTTAAAGACTTCTTTAAACGTGTTTACTAAGGGGTAGTAGATACTAAACCCGGGCTCATAACCCTTTAAAATATATATCTAATTATAGATAATAGTAGAGGTTGAATAATTAATTATTATCTATAGTATTACTATTATTATATATTTAGTATATAAGGCTAGCTTACTAAGTAACGCTAAACCTAACTAAGTTAGACTATAGTAGAGATTCTACTTAAATACTAATAAAGAGATAGATTAAGAACTCCGGAATCGAGGAAGTAATTAAATATAAATAATAATTATAACTCGAAGTTATAATAGTAATTCTTATTATTAAAGTAATTATTAAAGCTACTCGCCTTTATACCCTCCGTTTATAGATTTATAATTAAATAAGCCTTAATTATACTACTCTCTAGTATTTAAACTTCGTCGTATAGAATAATTATAATAATAATAATTATTAAAATAGAAATAATAACCGTTTAGGCCTTAGCTACCTCCTTTTATAAATAAATATTAGTATACTCTTTAGAGACTCCTAACCCGTATATTTTAATAAATTTAGTATACGATTAAGAAGATCTATATTAAAGTATATAACGATAAAAGGTATAACGATAAAGTATATAAATACTACTATCGATTTAATTCGCTAGCTACCTTTAGTTACTCTATAAATAAATAGCGCTAGAACTATCTAACGATACCGAATTATTTAACTTTATTTTTTAGATATTATTACCGCTATTATATCGTAGTACCTAAAAGTTATTTAGGTATTCGATAAAGTCGAAAAATATCAAAATATAAAGTAAATAATACTTATATTATTACTATATAGAGATACTAGAGTGACTAATTATAAGGGTTATTAAAGCTATACTAGTACCGCGCTATATACGCGATTAATAAGGCTAATTAGCTCTTATTTCGATACTCTTACTCGATCTAGTATCGATCTAATATAGTAAGGTTAAAGGGTAAAATAAATTATTTATTTTACTCTATAGTATACCGAGGCTAAATACTAGGTCGTAGGAGTAAACTAAATACCGGGTTATAACGATAAATTAAATTTAAATATAATAATATCGGATCCCTCTTTTATCTAAACGCCGGGTAATTAAAGTAAAGTAAATAAAAATCTACTATTATTTAATAAAAATTCCGTTTTTTAATAAAAGGCGGTTTTTTAAAATTTTTATTTAACGTCTAATAAGTATATATAAAAAATCCGTAGAAATATAGGCGTAGGATTTATAGGGGCGAATAAAATATTATAAATTAATTATATAAAATACTATAAGAACTACCCTAATAAGGGAAAAGTATAAATAATATTATAGGCTCGCTTAAGGGGCGTATATAATATTATAGATACTCTCGTATAAACGCTATTAACGTATAATTCGCTAAAAGTCGTATAATTATTAATTATTAAGGCCTTAAAAAAGGAGGTTTAGGATAAGGGCTATAACGTCGATCTATTAAACTATTAAATATATATATTAACTAGGGTCCTTAAGGACGTCGGTATTACTAAATTATATACTCTTAATACAGTAGCGTCTAGCGGTTTAGGCGTATTTAATAAACCTATATTATATAAATATAAAGTTACGATACCGCAGCTTATTAAAGTCTTAAAATATATTAATATTATAGTTATAAATAATTATATAAACGCTAGGGGGCTCTCGAATAATAGTTATATTTTAATAATACTATTTAAACTATTTATAGTAGGGTCGAGCGATTTAATTAATATTTTAATTATTAAATAAAGCTAGTTAATTTAGCGCCGGAGGCTTTAAACGCTTCCAAAGATCGTTATATAAATCGATAATATTAGGTTCGGGGTACTCTTTAACCTAGTTACTCAGTTCTTTATTAATAGGAAAGTAGATAGGGTTAGGATATATATAACTATTAATATATAATTATATATATATAAGGAATTACTTTAATTCTTAGGTAATAATATAGGGACCGAGAAAAAATACGTCGGGTATATATAACGTTTACGGCGCTTAATATTCGATGTTAATTATAATAGTTATTATAATTAAAGCCCGCGGTTAAATTAATTTAAATTAAGGGCGATATAGGCTTTAAAAGTAATTAAATAAAATAATATATTAAAATTTTAGGTCGAATTATTATAAGGAGTATATTAAAGATATATAATATAATAAATATACTAGCCCCTTATATAAGACTAGAAAATAAGATTTAATATCGTAGATTACCCGAAGAATTTTAATATTTAGCGTAGAGCCGTATTAAGTAGGTATTATACTATAATAATAACTTTTATTAAAATAAAAAACGGCTCCTATTACTTCTATAATTAAAGAGTATATTTAATAATATCGCGGGCTTTATAAGGAACTTTCTAACCTAAGAGCTTTACGAAATATAATAAATTTATCTTTATTAAGAGCCTTAATAAACTCGTTAACTATTTATTTATCGGTAGGTATATATTCTAGTTTAATTTCGTTAGATTTAATTTTCTCGCGTACGAACTATATTTAAATAGCGATATATTTAATATAAATATAAAACTAGGGGTTTTTAGCCAGCGTTATAACGCCTTAATTATTATAATAAAACGTTACTACTTTAGTAGTAAGGTTTTTTATAATAATATCTAGCTCCCGTAATAATCTCTTTAATAATTTATATCTAGCCGGTATATTCGGCTTTATATATTAATAAAATAATAATAGACTACCGTTTAAAAAACTAATTAATAACTTTATTTCTAATATTAAAAATATATCCCGAAATTAAATATCGGGTATTAAAATTATTTACCTAGTTAATATTAATATAATTTATAAAAGGAAATATAAAGTCGCGAAATATTAATTATAAATAGGCGTTTCCTTTAAAATACTAAAAGATATATTTAATAGTCTTCTAATAAAATTTATCTAGGTTAAAATTATAACGACTAATAATAAATATAGTATATATAATATCGGGCCTTATACCTAATATAGTATATATAAAAGAATTAATAACGGATTAATATTAAATATAAGAGTTACTAGGAGCGAGGAAATCCTTATTTATTATATAAAGTTTTTCGGTATTTATAAAGATAATAATTAAATAGGTATCCTATATACCGAACTCCTTTAATATCTTTTTAATATAAGTAAATTAGTTTAATCGGAGGATCTTATTTATTTTATCTCGTAATACCGATATATTAAGATAATAAAAATAAGGCCTTAAATCGTTTATCTAGAATCGCTAGGAGAGGGCGTTTTTAATATTATAAATAATAATATTATCGGGGCTAGTAATAAATAAATTATTTATATAAATAGTAATAATAACTCGATTCTTAGCGCCGATAAAGATATTTTTATTAAAGATAAAAGCCCGAAAGCCTAAAGTTTTTAGGAAGTTAAATTATATTTTAAATTATATTTTAAATAATTATTTTAGTTTATAAAAAACCTTATTAAAATAATAAACTATATATACTTTAGAGCTAGCGGTAAGAAATCTAATAAATTATTTAATATAGATTTCTTTATATACCGCGCTATATAGGAAAGTAGTTTTAATATTTATTTATTTAAGATCCTAGTCTAGGGTAGTAATAAAAATAAAGATAATTTTATAACTTATAGGCTTTATTATAAAGGCGAAAGTTTTATTATAATCTAGGCCTTCTCGTTATTCGAAATTACGAACTATTTAATATATTTTATAATATAGTACTTTATCTACGGTACTACGCTTTAGTTTATAAATTTATTTACCGTATAGTATTTTACGCCTTATAGGTATAAAGACTAATATTTATATATTATTTTAAACTAGGGAATCGAATTTATCCTATATCGTTAATAATTATTTTATTTTATTATAATTATCGGTTATAACCTCTTTATATATCTTCGGCTCCTATATTTCGGCGCGTATAATAAAAGTTAAAAAGATATATAGGGCGATCAAATCGGGGGATTTATATCGAGGTATAACCAAAAGTATATATAATTCGAGATAATTTTATAGAATCTTAATAAATAACTTAATCGCCGATTATTTTATAGGTTATAATAAACGAGTTCGTAACGAATAAAACTACGGGGTATTATCGCTATTAATATTATTATTAATATCGTTATTACTATCGCTTTTAAGAGGTTATTTATTTAATATAAACGGCTCTAAATATATAGGCGAGCTCTTATCCTTATTAGAATTATTACCGGAGTCGGCTTCGACCGCTACCCGCTTTAATAATTAAATAAAATTAAAGGCCGTTATATTACGTTTTTATTATAGTTTAAATATATTTTAAAATATTTATTTAATAAAATAAATATTACCTAATTATATAAACTCGCCTTTTTTATTAATAAGGTGGTAGATTATATCGCCCTTATACCCGACTAATTTATATTTAACGGTATAGGATTTAAAATACCTTATTTTAATAATAATATTATTAATATAAACCTATACTTTAGAGCCGAGAGTTTTTAAATAACGAAGGTTAGACTTAATACTATTAAATTTTTTAAATAATATTATCTTAATATTAAATTCGGGGGATCGATTACGGATATAATTAATTATAAAAATAAATTCCGACTAATACTTTTTCTCTATATTATTCTTAAGGAGTATAATATATACTTTATAACCTAGGCTCTAGCCTAAATATTTAGTAGTACCGTTAATTTATAAAATATCGTAAGTAGTATATTTAAATAAAATCCTCTTTCTTTCTTAATAAGTTATAAATACTTTAAAATTAAATTCTCCTCCGTTATTAATATAATAATATTTAATTTATTATATAGGTCGCTCGCGATTAACGGTATAAACTTTAAATATAGAGAGGAAATTACTTTTATATATATAAATAACGATATAAAACTCCTTAATAAAATTCTAAAATATAATTCTAAAATAGCGAGCGCCGTTATAAACTTCTCCCAAAGATACTTTTTTATTATCGATAAAACCGACGAGGTTATTATTAATATATTTATACGGGTATTTACCCGGAGTAATAGGGTATATATATAATACCCTTTTTATTCGTAATTAAATATATAAGGTATAGGTATAATCCGCCGGTATCGGTTTATTTAGGTTAATATTTATAATTATTATCTTTAACTTCTTTAAGTTCTATTACCCTAAATAATTTAATTAGTAATATTATAACTTTAGGTTAAGAGAGATTTAGAAAGTAATATATATATATATATTTAACCTAAAAAGAATCTAGGACGTAGTTATAATCGCGATAAAGTTTAAAATAAAATATACCTAAGGTAGATATTAAATATAAATACTTTATTATAGAACGTAAAGTAAAAATTAAAGTCTTTATAATTAATAATAATATCTACGGAGGTGATTTTAGTAATTTTAACTCCGATTAATATTAATTATAACCTAAATATAAAGTTCGATTATATATTAAAAATATAAAATATATTAGATAAATATATATCGACCTAGCGACTAGTATTAATTATATAAATAATAACGGTCCCTCGCTTTACCGGGATTAGGTTATACTTATTAATACCTATAATAAAGGTATTTAGAATATTAATATAATTATCGCCGAAATAAGAATAGTCGTTAACGATATAGCGGCTATAAATAGTATCGAAGAGAAATATATAAAATAGATTACCTCTAGTAATAGTTATTATTCTAATATTTAGGCGTATCGGTAACTCTTCTTTAAAAATAATATTTATATCAACTCGTTATTTTTTATTATTATAACCGCGTCTACCCCCTTAGCCCTAGTTATAATTATTATTCTTAATAATATTACTACCCCTTTAGCTTCTAGTTTTCTTTTACTCTAACTAGGCCTTTATTATTATAAAATATTTATCGCGGTAGATAATATAATTATAATTATCTTTCCTATAATAGGAAAAATAAATAAGCTTTTTTACATATTTATTAAAATTCGTTAATTTAATTATTATCGCGGTATATCCTAGCGTCGCTTTAATAGCCTTTATCTAAATTTCTTTATTTTTAATAACGAGCGATAATTTATCGAGGGTAATAATCTAGGCGTTATTTATAATAAAGATAATATACGTTTAAATAAATGTATTTTAGAAGGTATTAAACTTAGTACCTAGGTTCTAAAGATAAGTATTAATTAAAAATATATTAAATAATATATAGTTTAAGTTCTTTAACTCGGTATTAATCTCGCGGAACTTCCTAGTATATTCGGTAACGTTTATATATTCGTTATATTTAAGGTTATTAAAGCTACGGATCGCTTTATTAAAAATACCGGAATTTTAAAAGTAGAAAAAGTTCTTTAGCGTATTTTAAACCTCTATAACGATAGTAATATCCTTTATTATTTAATAAACGTTAATTTTATAATGTATTTTTATAGTTTTATAAATACGTTCGATTTTATCCTCCTAAATATTTTTTATAATTTACGAGGTATATATACTTAATTATCTATAATTATTTCGGTTAATAGTAGCTCCTAGGCTAGATATCATAAAATAAATATCTATATAGCGTTTATAGAGGGGTTAATCTTTATTAATTTAAAGTATAAATATAAGGCCGAGAGGATAACTTCCGCTAGAGTAAAGGGCGTTATTATTATTTAATATTTTAATATTCGAGTAAAATAAATCGGAGGGATCTAGTAATATAGGCGCCGAAGGATCTATTATTATTACTATTAATATTTACGACCGTAAATCGGCTAACGATTAAATTAAAGGAGTTTTAACTTTAAATTTAAATAGGTTTTATATACTCGGTATATTAGAATTAAAATCTATAGCGTCTCGATATACCCGAGGTATATAATTATAAAAATATAAAAGATAAATTAATTATAAATATTATAATACCGTTAAGTTTATTTTCGATTTATTTACGATTTACCTCGAAGCCGATATCGTTATATAGGAGTAAAAAATTAAAGGCGGCGTAATTCGTACGAAGATTATAAGGTAGACCGTCTAGAAAACGCTCCTATAAGTTATTAATAATATTTTAATTAATTTAATTAATTATTACTTTAGGGGAGAGCTTAGGGGATTATTCTATACTATTAAATCCTAAAGTAATTTATATAAATATTATAATATATATTAATTAAAAGTAGGAGGCTAGAATTAGGAAGGCTAGTAAAGAAATAATTAAAAAATAACTAGGAATTATTAAGGTATTTATCCCCCTTTATTAACTAATTTTAGGTTATTCGAATCTTAACTCTTTACTACTATTAACGGGGTAATACCCCTAGAATTACGATAAATATAGAATTATTAGCGAGTTTATAAGGAATAGGTTTATTTATACGTCGATTTATTCGGTCTTTATTAACCTAGAGTCTTCGGTATCCGGGGCTAAATTTATAGAACTAGTTTAATTATAAAGCTTAACTACTAAGATTATAATCTTTTAATTACCGAATTTTTAACTCTTAAATTAACGAAGGCGGTAAAGTATATTAAAGTACCGGCGTCGTAATAACTACTATATTAAAATATTATTACAAGTATTATTAAAACGGTATAGTAATTACGTCGAAGTATTTTAAGGCCAGTATTTAATTAACTAGATAAACTATTATACCGTTAATATAATAATTATAGTAGGGGCGATTCTAGCTAGTTACGGAGGCAATAGTATACTACCTTAATATAAGAGGGTAAAGAAACGACGCTTATTAAATAAAACTCTACGCCCGGGTTTATAACCTATCAAAATATAAAATAGATAATACTTATATTATTATTATATAGAGATACTAGAGCGACTAACTATAAGGGTTACTAAGGCCATACTAGTACCGCGCTATACGCGCGGCTAGTGAGGTTAATTAGCTCTTATTTCGATAAAAAACTCGACTCTTATTAAATTATAATACCTAGGGTATATATAGTAATATGAAAGTAAATATATAGACTTAGTAAAGATCTTTATTATTTAATAAAAGAATTAATCTTTAAGGAATTTTAGGAGTTAGGAATAATTAACTAGCTATATAATAACGTATTTAACTATAATATTAATAACTTATTAATTACGTTATTAATTGATAAGGCTAACGTAAAGGTTATATATTATATATATAATCTTTAGCCCGAATCTTGGCCATTAAGGTCTAACTTTAATATAGTATAATAATTACTTTCTTTTTTAAGGGATTCGTGCCGAATCTAAATACTAGAATATTTAAGAAAACCCTTTAAACCCGTAGAGGAAATAAAGGAAAAAATAATAAATAAATAATATAAATAAAACGTATATTTCCCGATAAATATTAGTATAGAAGATTAATAGCCTTCCGTAGATATCCTTTTTTATTAATAATAATTATTCGTAAAACTCTCTAAACCTAGTAGGATAAATAAAGGAAAGAATAAAGTATTATAAAATCGGTATATATATAACTTAAAAATAAAGTATAAACGTAATACCTCTACGTCTCTATAAGGAAATATAGCGGTACCTATTCGTATAAGTTAGTAATCGTAAATATATATATTAATAAATACTCGATAAAATCTATTAAAGTTATTAGGTAAATAAGAGAAAGAATATTTCTAAAATAAATATTATTAACGCGTATATATAACGCGAGTTTATTTACTCGGCGTGTCTATAACGAATTAAGCGAAATATATTCGTATAACTCTATAACCGAACCTTTATTTAGATTTAAGGATTAATTAAATAATTCGTAGACTCGCTAAATATCCTAGTTTATTTTATTTATAAAAAAGCGAAGCTCGTTTATAATAAATATTCGCTTATAGTACTCGATAGGCGATAAATAAATTATCGACTAATAAAAATTTAAAGAAATTTTAAATTTTATAAAATAATTCTAAAAAGGGTCTATTAATAAATCGTATAGTAATAATAAGTTTTAGTATTAATTATAACTTCGGCCTCCGCCCTTAATACTTTATTTCTTTAATACTACTATATTAACTTCTTATATATATAACCTTATATACTTTTAATATTAAAATTTATTAACTAATTAATAGCGTGACTCCTATAAACTTATCTATAGTATAAACGTAAATCTATTATATATACTTCGATATAAGAGTTTAAACTAATATATTCTAGTTTCTCTTTTTAAATTTTAAATTTTCTTTTTAATAATCTTTAATTTAAATATAAATATAGTAGTTTCTTTTCTTTATTAATATTAGTCTCGTTTATATTTATTTTATTTAAAAAGAATTACATATAATATACGTATCGTTATTATTTATTATTAACTTCTAAAATTCTTACCTTATTTTATTTAATAAGGTATATATATTATAATAATAACTCGTTATTATAATTTAATATTTTAATACTATCGACTCTTTAGATATTTATTATAACTCTTCGTTTTAAGATTATTAAGCGTTTATAGTTTTCTACTACTTTTTTAGAAGTTTATTATTTACGTTATTTAAAATATATCGGTTATAATAACTTCTCCTATAATAACCGCGTAAATATAATATATAATTATTATTATATATTATACTACCTTTACCTTCCGGTTCGTTATACTTTATTTTATAAAGATATATAATTAATATTATTAGGCTCCGTTATTATACCGTAGGTATATTAATATTTTATTTATTTATTATTAATTATACGGCTCCTTAGATACGCTTCGCCGTCGGATTATATATTATAAAAAGTCCGTTAAGACTTATATATATATAATAAGATTTAATAAATCCGATCCCGTTAATATAATATAAATAGGTCTTTAATTTCTAGTTTATATTATTATATCTTTAAAAAAAATTAAAGATATAATTTATTATAATAGAAATAATATATAAGGTTAATACTCGTTATATATTAACACCTTTTAGTCTAGTTTATTATTTAAAGATATTATTAAGCCTTTCTTTAAATCGGATTATAATTTTAATAACTTTAATTTAAGTTTTAATATAAGTTTTAAAGCCGTTATTAACCCCGCTATTAATCTAGCCCTCGACCGCGATATATTATATATAATATCTTTATCTTTTAATCTCGACTTTATAACTTCTTTTAATATATCTTTTAATATATTTTCTAATACGGGTTTAAAAGAAGAGGAGGTTATATTTAAAAGTTTTAATATTAATATTTAAAAAAAGAATACTCGTATATTTAATTTAGAAGAAGAGATAATAGGTTCTATATTATTTATATCTCTTAAATTATCCGTAGGTTAGAAGAAAAGATAATATAAAAAACTCGCTATAATTAAAACTAGGAAATAAACCGTTTATAATACCCGTAAATATTAATAACTAGTTATAACTAATAATTAATAACATTTTCGTTTCTTATTGATTTTCTTTTTTACTTTTACTTTTTAATTATATATTTTACGTAGTTCTTCCGTATATATAATAGCGTTTTTATTCTTTTATTAATTAAAGTTATTTATTTTATTTATTTATTTTACTAGGTATTAGGTTATACTCTTTACTTTTCTTTTTTTTAAAATCTCTTTTACCTCTTATTCTTTAGTATTATTTATTAATTCCGGTAAAGGTATATTTAATATTAATATATCGTCTTATTTACAATAATATAATTCTAGTAATAATATATAAAAAATATTATAAATATAATAATTCGTTAATAATATTCAGCGATATACCTACGACCTAGTTATATCGAGGACTTTAAATAATCTAATTAATTTATAGAAAGGTTTCTTATTTAATTATCTTTATACGAGATTCTTTATTAATAATAATATTAAATAATTTAGATTAAATAATTTTAATTTATAGTTTTTATTATAATTATATTTTTATACTTTTATTACGATCTTTTAATATTTTTTTAAATATTCTCTAGATCTTTTAATTCTTTTAATTCTTTTCTTTATTAACGGTATTTCTCCTTTAAGCGGCTCGTTTTTAAGACGCGTCTCGATTAATAAATTATAACCGTATAATACTTTAAATAATATTATATACGTCTTTATATACTACGCGTTATAATATATTTATTTAATTATTAAAAAAAGCTCTACCTAATTATTTTATTTATTAATATAAAAGATTTTTAAATAATATTTTAATATTTAATTTTAATATTCCGTTTAATTATTTATTTACGGATAAAATACGGTATTTAGGCGCCGCTTAATTTTAAATAATAATATACTTTTAATTAAAAAGTATTTATAAAAATAAATTCTTTATCGAATATAATACCCTCTAATACCCCGAACCTAAAGATAATTTCTTTATATATTAACTCTACTAGTTTTATAACGTTGATAAGTTTTAATAATAAGGATATATCGTAATATTTTAATATATTTATTTATTATTATAAATACCGAGTCGTAAACGCGTTTTTTATATTTATTAGATAGTAACCTCGTAATAAAATCTATCGTAATTTTTTTCTACGAGCTAATTAAATAAGATAAAGAATTAATTTCGCTATAGAGACGGTATCTATATATTTTAACCCGTTAATAAAGATTATATATTTTAATATATTCTTATATATTAGCTCTTAAAGTATCCTAGTAATATTTTTTAAATAATAATTTTATTATCTTTTTAACACTAAAATACCTTATTAAGATATTATTATAATATTTTAATAATAGCTCTTCGCGGATTAATCTCTTTATAAATATATAAATTTTATTATTATACCTAAAAAGTAATATTAAATCGAGAGTCTAAACTTTAATAGAATATATAATATTCATTTATTAATAAATAACGATCTTATTTTACGAGAAAGAATTATCCTTTTATAATATATAAATTAACTCGACTATCGATAGACTTTTTATATTATAAACCGTTTCGTATATAGTTATTAATTTAATAATTATATATAAAATAAATAATTTATAATTTATAACTCTAGCGATAAGATTAAGTAATTTATTTATTATATTATAATTTATTTAAATAAAATCTTATTTAAACTCTTTAGAATTTCTTATTTAAATTTAAATTTTTTAAACCTAAATAAATATATTATTTAATATACCTCTTTAATAACTAATATTAAGGATTTTAATAATATAATTTTTATATTTATTAAAATTTGTAATATACCTACGGTTAATCGGTTAATCGTAAACGAATTATTATTTATTTCTAGATCTTTTATATTTATAAATACGTTTCGTATTATAATAATAATACGACTAGAACTAGTTTTTCCTAATTTTAATAACTTCTATTATAATATAAATAATATTTCGTCTAGTAAATTACTTTAATTTAAATAATTTAAATATCGCGATAATTTATCGGCTAGATTATTTTTATTAAAATAATAAATAATCGTAAAATTAAAAGACGAGAGTCTTATAACCTATTTTATTTAACGATTATTTAATTATTTAATATTTATAAATCTCTTTAAATTATTATAATTTATCAAAATCTTAATTTTATATAAATTACTTTTAAGGTAATACTATTACTTTTTAAATATTATTACGATTATAAAGAGCTTTTTATTATAAATCTCGTATTTTTCTTTTAAGTTTTATATTTTACGCGATTAAAATATAACGAGGTACTACTTTATATCCTATTATAATTACGAAAATATTATAAATATTATAAAATTAAAGGCGTTTATCTCGACTCGAATTCGTAATTCTAGGTTAAAATATATTAATATTAATACTTAAAAAAAACGTTTTATAATATATAAAATATATATTTAACTTCCTTTAATTATATAAAAGGTTTAAATTTATTATTATTTTAACTTCTTTTTAATAAACCTATTAAAGGCCCTATTATTTATAAATATTAATAAATAAATCGACGATAAAAATTAATAAAGCCGAGGAAAATCTAAATATTATAATTAAATTTTAGTTTCGGCTAGGCTTAAGTTATTTTAACTCTATATTTATCTATTAATATACCTTCGATATTTATGATAAGTCCTAGAAATTTAACTAATTAGGTAAAAAAATCATATTTCTTTAAACTCGTAAATAAAGAATATTTTTATAAATACTCAAGTATTTATTATATATGATTTATATATATCGGTAAATCTAAAACTCCTACTAAAACCCTAGTTACCGACCGCGCGGATAGGGCTAGTAGTATCCTACTAGTAACTTTTACTAAGAAAAGTTATTAATAAAATACTACTAGTAGCCTTAATTTACGGATAGAGCTACTAGCGTCTTATTAGTAAATTTAGTAAATTAGGGGTCCGGGTAAATAACTTTTAATAAATTTAGTAAATCAAGGGTCCGGGTAGTATCCTATTAATAACTCTAAGTTAATTTTAATAGGATTAGTAATTTTAGTAATTTATATATACCGTTAATATACTAATAATAGCCAGCCTTATTATAGGGCTGAAATAAATAAAGTTTTATAATCGTCGCTATTAATAGTAGCGACCCCTAGCGATAACTATTAACGCCAGCGACCTACCGGGCCCGGAATAATAAATTTTAACGAAAGTTCTCGCGGGGGCGTTACCCGGGCATATCCGGGGAGTATATATATATAAATACTATATTATTTCGCATAATATGGCGCATGCCTTAGCGTATACTATAATTACGTATACTATAGGGGGCTTTCGTCTAATGTTTTAAAGGCTACTACGGGGGGCGTATATCGTATACTATTTAAAATACCTTTACGCATGCCATTCGTATACTATTCGTATACTATTCAATAGTATACGCAAGCTGCGCACGCTATTACGTATACTATAGGGTATACTATAGCCCATATTATAACCTATACTATAGCGTATACTAATACGCATATAAATACGTATACTATAGGGTATATAATAGGCCTATTTATCTAATATTTAAATTACTAATTATTTATCGAGTTACTAAACCTATTGACAGTAAATATTATTTATTAATAGGACCCTACCTAGACCCCTAACTTACTAATTCTATTGAACCTCGGGTCGGTATTTAATATAGAGTTTTAGCGTAAACCCGTAGACGGCTTTCTAATAGGGCTGATAATATTTAGAGTATATTAATATTTACTTTTAAAATTTACCGATATACTCTTCTTTTAAATTAAAATAAATTAAAATATCGTTTAAATAACTTATATAGAATATATCTACTATTCTTATTACCGATTTATTAATATAAATTTAAAAGGTAATAAATATATTCGTTAATTTAAAAGATATTATTATATATTTAAAATAATTATACTATATACGGAATACTGTTTTTTATTTATTACCTACCTTAATTTTAATCTAATAATAAATATCCTTTAAATTAAATTTAATAAAGATAATTATATTATATAAGCGATCTAATATTTTCTTAATTAATAATAAAAAATAATAATTCTTAACGGTAACTTTATTTAAGCCCCGATAATTAATATATAATTATGAACCATCGTCCTTTTTCGAGACGAAAAGGATAAAGGTCTTTATTAAATTTACGGAGTATTTAATCTAACCCTTCGTTAAGGCGTTGTCGAAATATCTCTTTAATTCTATTAATTTAATATTAAATAAATTATAAAAAGGCTTATAAAGTAGATTCTCTTTAATTTTAATAATATAATCGTTATTTTTATACGAAGGTAACTAGCCTATTTTCTTATTTAAAAAGTTATTAATAAAATTACTAAATTCTCCTAGGAGTACTAGCGGTACACCGGCGTTACTATTAACGAATATTATATTTATTACCGCGTTACCTTAATATTTAGTCGTTACTCTATTCTTTTATTCCGAATTAAATAGGTTTATTTTTATATATATTAATATATAAACTACTAGTTTAATCTTTTAGTTTTTCTAAACTAAATATACTTTTAACGATACCGAATCGCTAAGTATATTAAAATTTAATTAAATCTTTTCTCTTTCTAAGGCCGGTATATTTAAAATAATAAATAATCTCTTTTTATTAATAATATAGAAAATATTATTATATATTTGGAAACGTCTCTACAAATTAGTAAAATATTATTTTAATATAATAAATATTATAATAATAAACTACTTATCTACTTATTTATTTCGGATATAGGAGCGACGCGTTTTATATATATTTAAAATGATACTATTTTATAAAACTTTTATTAATAATATTTATCTATACTTTAGGATTTATATCGCCTATAATTACGTACTTTATAAATTTAATATCCTATAAATTAAGAATTACGTAATAGTTAATATATATACTCTATAAAATAACTATTTTTTATTATTCTTTTAAAAAAGAGACTTCCTTAAAGATTCGTTATTTCCCGTAACTTTATAATTATTTATATAACTAATTATTCTAAACTTCTTTTTAGGGTAGTTAAAGAATATATATTTATATTCTTTATAATTATAATATTTAACCTCGCTAAGGTCTCGTTTATAAAACGTAGTTAATTTATTTATATTTTTAAGCTTTAATAAATCTTTCTTTTATTTATTTAAGTTAGATTTATCTTTATCTTTATAACTACCTATCTTTAACTTCTTATAAAGGCCCGAATAATTATCTTAATTATTACCCTTATATTTCTTCTTATCCTTTATCAGGTTATATTTAAATTATACCGTAAATACTATAAATTCGCTACGTACTATAAGAAGGGACGGAAACCGATTAATTTCTCGTATAATATCGTTATATAAGTATATTAATAGATAAATAAATAATTACTCTTTATTATATAAAAAGGTAACTAGGTTTCTAATAAATTAAAATATATTTCAAATTCCCGTATTATCTAGTTTAGTCTTTAACTTATATATTAATATTATATATTTATATCTAGTTATCGGTTTATTAGATTTTTAATATAATTAAAAAGGAAGTTAAAAAATACCTTCTAATTAAAACTCTCCGCCGGGTAATTACTTTTATAATTATCTTAAATATCTTTAATATAATCTTTTAATATAAATATTATATATAATATCTTCCTATTATTTATCGGAAAGTTATACTACGTAAAACGAAAAATAGTTTCCATATTATAAATCTAATCGCGATAGTCCTATATATTCTTTTTATAAAAGTCCCGGAGTTTATTAGAATATTGATTCCCTTATTATATTACTAGATCGTATTAATTACGACTAACCGTCGAATTATTTTTGGACATTCGGGGGTAAATCTCTAGGTATAATAATAATTAGTATAACTAATAATTATTTATTTTCAATATCGCGAGAATAACCCTAGATTTCGCGCTTTAGTTACTCGTTTTCGTATTTAATAACTATAAGCGTCGTATACTTTTAAAGGATTCCTCGGCGGTAGTTCGTATTATTTAATTTAATATTAATAATAGGGTCCCTAAACTCGTCTACGGAGCCTAGGTCGATAATGTATTTACTTTATATTTAGTTTACTTTTATACCTTCAACGGATTACTACCTAAAAAGATTTAAAGAGATTAGAACTATTAAGCTATAATATTCAAAATATATATAATAATATAAAAATAAGTATATAAATTTAATAAAGATCTTTATTATTTAATAAAAGAATTAATCTCTAAAGAACTCTAGGAGCTATGAGTATCTAGCTAGTTATATAATAATATTAGTAAATCTCAAAAACTCCTACTAAAACCCTAGTTACCGACCGCGCGGATAGGGCTAGTAGCGTCCTACCAGTAATTTTTACTAAGAAAAGTTATTAATAGGACGCTATTAGTAGCCCTAATTTATAGATAAGGCTACTAGCGTCCTATTAATAGGTTTAATAAATTAGGGGTCTAGGTAGGTAACTTTTAATAAATTTAATAAATCGGGGGTCCGGGTAGTATCCTATTAATAACTCTAAGTTAATTTTAGTAGGATTAGTAATTTTAATAATTTATATATATCGTTAATATATTAATAGTAGCCAGCTTTATTATAGGGCTAAAATAAATAAAGTTCTATAATCGTCGCTATTAACGGTAGCGACCTTTAGCGACGACTACTAACGTCAGCGATTTACCGGGCCCGGAATAATAAGTTTTAACGAAAGTTCTTGCGGGGGCGTCACCCGGGCACATCCGGGGAGTATGCGCATATGAATACCATGCCATTTCGCATACCATGGCGCATGCCTTGGCGTATGCCTTGGCGCATGCCTTGGCGCATGCCATAATTGCGCATGCCATGGTGGGCTTTCGTCTGATGTTTTAGGGGCTGCTGCGGGGGGCGTACATCGCATGCACCTTTACGCATGCCATTCGCATGCCATTCGCAAGCTGCGCACGCCATTGCGCACGCCATGGGGCATGCCATGGGGTATACTATGGCCCATACTATGGCCCATACTATGGCGCATGCCAATACGCATGTAAATGCGTATGCTATAGGGCATGTAATGGGCCTATTCGTCTGATATTTAAGTTACTGATTATTTATCGAGTTGCTGAACCTATTGACAGTAAATACTATTTACTAATAGGACCCTACCCGGACCCCTGACTTACTGATCCTACTGAACCTCGGGTCGGTATTTAATATAGAGTTTCAGCGTAAACCCGTAGACGGCTTTCTAATAGGGCTAATAGCGTTTAGAGTATACTAATATTTACTTTTAAGATTTGCCGATAAACGTATTTAATTATAATATTAATAATTTATTAACTACGTTATTAACTAATAAGGTTAACGTAAAGACTATATATTATATACGTAGTCTTTAGCCCGAATCCTAACTACTAAAGTCTAGTCTTAATATAGTATAATAAGTTATATATAATATAATATAATCGACGACTAGATTAGTAACGGGGTTAATAACGATTTTAAAATTTATATTAAAATTAGATTTAAAGTTATTAAAATTATAATCCGACTTAATAAAAGATTTGATATTATTTTTAATATTAAATTATAGTACCTAGGGTATATATAGTAATATAAAAGTAGATATATTAATTTAGTAAAGATATTTATTACTCGATAAAAGAAGTAATCTCTAAAGAACTCTAAAAGTTAGGAGTAACTAATTAATTATATAATAATATATTTAATTATAGTATTAATAACTTATTAATTACGTTATTAATTACTAAGGTTAATATAAAGATTATATATTATATACGTAGTCTTTAGCCCGAGTTTTAAATATTAAGATTTAGTTTTAATATAATATAATAATTACCTCCCTCTCTAAAGAATTCGTCCCGGATTTAAATATTAGAATATTTAAGAAAACTCTTTAAACTCATAAAGAAAATAAGGGAAAAAATAATAAATAAATAGAATAAATAGAATAAATAGAATAAATAGAATAAATAGAATAAATAGAATAAATAGAATAAATAGAATAAATAGAATAAATAGAATAAATAGAATAAATAGAATAAATAGAATAAATA